>Ga0334893_1000036_pt1 | contig 235595 bp, 209 predicted proteins | sample GraSluR3_MG_5_FD_207218 | JGI IMG/M metagenome (GOLD analysis project Ga0334893, IMG submission 207218) | Sludge microbial communities from methane-producing bioreactor in Wageningen University, Netherlands - Granular Sludge_09_05-R3 | ecosystem: Engineered > Bioreactor > Anaerobic >...
TAAACGGAAAAATTCAGGAAATTAAGTTCATCGCTAAAGGATATAGAAGATTTGAAAATTTCAGAAGTGCCATCTTGTTTTTTCACGGTGGTCTTTCCCTTTACCCACGAAAATGGTAGTAGAACCATTTTTTATTATTTTTCAAGGGTCAGATGGAATCGCACAAGCAAAATAATCATTGCTGTTGGCATGCTAATAATTATTTTGCTTATGCTTATTTCATTTACAAAAATTTATATTGATAGTCAGGATTTCTTTTCATTGTTTCCAAACTGTTTGGGTAGTTTTCTATAAACCATGTTAGGAATGCTGCATAGTCTATCTTCTCAGCTAACATTTTTTTTCTTCTTTCCTGAAAAACTTCTTTTCGGTTTGGCATCTTCACCAATTCCTCAACGCGATCATACAAATGCTGCACCTCTTTGGTTTTAATACCAAAACCCAATTGATACTTATTCTCTAATTCATCTAAATAACTAATTCTACCCACAAAATCATTAAAACGGATAAAGGGAACCCCTAAAACACCTGCTTCTGCAGCCATGGTCTGGCTGTCACCAATATAGAGTGATGCATAGGCCATTACATGATGTATGTCCGAGGGGTTAATATTAATTCTATGTTTTTCTAAATCCTTGCTAAAACTGCGTTCAGAAGTAATGTACACTTTTCCATATGGGCTGAGAGCTTTTATAATGTTTAATGCAATAGAATCAGAAATGCCTTTTATTCCTTCATCATGATGTGCACCTAATTTTGCAAAGCGTAATATAAAAAAGGTATCGATATCTTTGATATATTTTAAAACAACTTCTTTCTTCGGTGTAAAATTATCAGGGTGTAAATAGGCCAGCTCGTGATAACTTGAATAGCCTACTGTTTTGTGTTTCCACTTGGCCATGCGACAGACATTTGGAGCTAGTATATGGGATGACCAGGGATAAGCTAACTTTGCATAGAGCGGAACAACATCTGCATCATCTTCGTTTACATTAATTGAAGGAATGTTTAATAATTTACCTGCATGAGAAATTGCGACTGATGTGCCAATTAACATATCAGGCCTTGATTTTAAACAATGGTAGAGTAGCTTTAAATCCTGTTTTAATTGTCCAATACCAATGCTAAGTTTATTATCTTTTCTGCCATCTGGCAGGATATTTAAATATTGAAACCCGGATTGTTTTAACAACTCTTCTAAAACGTCTTTTTTCTTAATTAAAATATCAATTTTATTTCCTTTAGCTTTTAATGTCTTAATCACATTTTTGAAAAGATGAAAATGTGCAGGGTGGCCTAAGTGAAATAGTATTTTCATATTTCTTTATCTATAAATTCCCGAAACCATAATTCCAAATGAATCCACTTCCAAATTTCTTTAGAGATATTGATTTCCTTATTCAAATGCTTATTAAATAGAGCTTTCGCCTTATTGGGATTAACAATGTTTCGATTATTAAATGAGTCTGAAGATAAAATTTCATTAACCAATGTTTGAAAATCAGGCTCCCGAAACCATTCATCCTGAGGCGTACCAAATCCTATCTTATCAGTTCTTAACCGTATTTTTTCAGGTAAAACACCCTTCATTGATTCGCGCAAGGGTGCTTTTGTCATACCATTAACAATGATGTCTCTTCCATCTGCACTCAGGGTAGCCACTACCAAGCAGTGGTCAAGGAAAGGAACCCTTGCCTTCCAGTATTATTATTAAATGTCTATATTAATTAATGTACATGACCGGTATGTCAGATGTCAATTAACAACTTCATAATATGTGTTTTTAACTTAACTATACATAAAGGATTTCATTATATAATGAAACAAGTTGCTTAGAAACACTGTCAGCATCTAATCTTAATTCAATGATACGCCGCCTACCAGTGGTATGATTATGATCCTGAGAAAAAGTTAACGCTTGTTCAATTTTATCAGCAATATCTGATGAATCAAACGAAGTAAGATAGTGACCTGGTAGATTCCCAAATAGCCATTTGACATCACCAACATTAGTAGAAACGATTGGGCGATTGCATGCCATGGCTTCTTTGATTACATTTGGACTACCTTCCCATAAGCTAGTGAGCAATACAATGTCAGCGGCATTCATCCATAGTGGCATTTCACTATGTGGAATATTACTTAGTGAATGTAATTCAATCCCATCGCTTTTAATCAATTCGAAAGTCTGTTGTGCCAGCTTAAAATTCTTTACAATTCTTGATGGGCTCGCTGCAAAAAGAATATGTTTAATGGAATCGTCCCAGCCAAGTTTTTCCTGACACTTCTTCTTTTCTCGTTCATGGAACATTTCAATATCTACCCCATTAGGTAGAATTTCTGCATTTTTAATACCTATACTTTTGCGCATATCTTCTGATTTCACAATAAGCCGCGTCCAAATCAACTTATTAAAAAATTTTATAAGTATTCTAATCTGAAAAGAAGATTTAGAATCACTACCCATTAAGGAAACTACTAATGGTTTTGCACCAGCCAAAGAGGCTGTAATTGCAGTTAATGAATAATGAGCGTGGACAACATCAGGCTGTATATTACGAATCGTTTTTTTTAAATATTTAATATTTCTAAGATAACCTTTAAGCCCTTTGCCCTTTATAGTGAAATAGTGTAAATCGACACCATTTTGCCTTAAAGATTCACCTTGGTTTTTTACTATTGGACTTATGCCATCTTCTGAATTACCGCTACTTACAAAGAGAACTTTCATTTATGTATTTAGAATCTTGTTAATATTAATTAGCAATGAACTCTGCTGTTTTTTTAGTTTGATTCCGATAATTCAGAAATTTATCCATCCACTGATAACCCCTTAATCCAATTTGCATAGCCTTTACGGGGTTTTCTAATAAATACGAAAAAGCATTTACAATAGAAGAGATATTTTCTGGCTCAGCAAAAGCTACCTGCTCGCGATCTTTAAAATAGGTTGCCATGTCTCCAACTTTTGTTAACACAACAGGTCTTTTAGTGGCAAAATATTCCCCAAGTTTTGTGGGGAAGCCGGCTTCAGCAAAGATGCCAGAAGGGCGGGTTAATGCCAGGATATCACAGGATGCCAATAAGTCCGGTATTTCCTGATGAGATGTTAATCCATTAAAAGTTATATATTCATCTTCAACCCCGTTGCTTCTGGCGTATTCTCGCAATTGAGGGATAACTGAATTGCCATTTGTTATGTCACCGATGATTAATAGATGTAAATACTTAAACTCTTTTATTAATACGCTAAAAGCTTTTATTAAATCTAAAATCCCATCTTTTCGCGTAGGGGTGCCCACATAGCCAATGGTGGTGCAATCCAATTTATATGAGGCAACCATTGGTTTCTCAAATCTTACCGGATCAGTTAGATTGGGCATTGTCAAAATTTCTTTGGGTCTATTTAATCTGGATTGCATATAATTTTTTAAATAATCAGACAATACAATGAATTTATCAGCGTACTTATATAGATATTTTATTGCCAAATAGAAGTTATACCATTTCAGACGCGCTAAAACAGATGCTTCTCGCGGCGGTTTCTCATAAAACTCAGGGATTATAATAACAACCCTCTTTTGTAACAGTAATTTTGAGAATAGAAAATTTATCATTGAAAGGGCGGTAGGATTGTATATAATTATTATATCCAAGCCTTTGGTAAAGGTTTTATGTAACAAAAAGAAAAAAGGAGAAATCAACCCCCAAAGGTTATCCAAAATCTTTCCAAAAATATTCCGCGGATGATGGAGAAAGCCCAACCTTCTGAATCTAACGCCTTCTATTTCGCCCTTTCTCTTCGAATCTTGATCTATTTTCTTACCATAATAGCCACCCGTAGGCAAAAATACTTCAATACTATGACCTCCATCTCTTAGGCAAAAGGTAAAATACCTCAATAGGTTGGCGCTTGCACCACCGTAAGGAAAATTAGTTGTGAATAAGATGCATTTCATAGCGTGACAGTTTACTCGGCTTTTAGGCTTATTCTAACCCCTTTAAGGAATAAAATCAATTTTTACTTAATCATACACTTTAAACCAAATATCTAGCCGAATTAAAATTTGAGTACCCCAGCCCAATAATTATTAAAGTTGAAGCAAAATAGCCGGCAAACCATGAATTATCGGCAGTAATGCCATGTATCATCAAAGCAAGGAGCATACCCACGGTGGCTAATGCAAATAACCTATTTTCTATTGGATATTTTTTCAGTCTTAAAAAGCCATACGATTTGGTAATGCCCCGAATATGCAATATCCAGAAAGCGAAAAAACCAAACCAACCAAAAAGAAATAACGTAGAAAAATACTGAGAGTGTGCACTACCGCCTCTTATTGTCCTATAAATGGAATCGCCATAAAATGCATCTATCTGATATTTTGGGGTACTATAGCCATATCCAATCAACCAATTTCTGGTACTATAATTTGCAAATGCAGCTTCAAAGGCCGTCGATCTATTTAGTACCGTACCATCAAGAACGCCTTCAAGTGTAAATGCCTGCCCGGTATTCCGTTCGTTCCGCTCAAGCTGCTGTTCATATCTATTAAACACATTGTCGAAACCAAGTGCAGTAACAAGATAAAAGATACCTACCGATAAAACTCCGAGGGCGATCATTTGATAAAACCTTTTCCCGACATTAATGTGTGAGGAAAGCTTACCTTGCATAAAATAAACAAGAAGGACAATAAATATAAGCGCGGTAAAAACAGCTTTAGAACCGGCGGTAAAAATATTAATTACAGCTAGAAGTACACCTAAAATTAAAATCCTCTTATTAATGCTAAAACGTTGGGCTGAAAAAGAATAAAAATAGAACGAAAAAAAGAGAATGGCTAATATCAGATTATGTTGACCGTTAAAAGGGGATACACCAACAATTCCCCCGGCACCTGCATCAAATAGGGTTTTGGTATCTATCCATTCTCCTGCCCATTGTGGTAGGAATACCAAATTTGGAATGATTTTCACAATTGTATTCAAAGATGCGATTAATGCATAGAAGGCTAAAAACACATTTAGCTTTATTAATTTGATAATTCGTTCTGAGGTTAAAAATACACTTCCGGACAAATATAACAGAGAGAGGATGCCAGTGAAAGAAAGTATGCCCAATATGAAGGCGCGTAGATCACTTTGGTTAACAAATAACCAACCCAAAGCAGAGCTTGCCAACAATATGAATATTAAGGGTTTAAAATACAGGTCTGTATTATTAAGCTCTCCAAACTTCTTTGGCGATATCAGATGAATAAGAAAAATCAGGGCAGCAACCAAAGGGAATGTACCGCCAAGCCCAGTTTGTGCAGGAAACAAACACAGCATATACATCACCATAATATAATCAAACACACGATTCTTATTCAAAGTGGTTATGTATATCAATCCTGTACTGACGACAACACCAATACCAAAAAGCATGAGGTTGGTTGTTTGTGCTATCTGGGCCAAAATAAGTGCTGGCATGGCTATTAACACAATACGCTTTATGCTCGTGGATTCTATATTTAGTTCTTTTTTCAAAGTTTTAAATTGAAATATGCAATGGTTTAATATAAATCTCTCACCAATCAATGCCTCATAAGGAGGAACTTATTGTGAATTGGTCAAATTAATTTACTCAATATTTTTCAAATACTCTTTCCAATCCCCAATATCTTTCCACGACTTTTCTGAAATTGGGAATACGCCCACACGCCTTTTAGACTCAACCAACTTGTCAATCAATTGAGTGATGTGGTAAAAGCTGTTAACCGGTATTTCATCTACTAAATGAGGCTCCAGAACGTAAAACCCGGTATTAATTTTAAAAGTTAAATCTGGTTTTTCGCTGATGCTGATTAATTTACCCTCTTCCCCTGCTTCCAACACTCCGTAGGGTACAGCATAGTTTTTAAGCGCAGCAACTATAGTAATTTCGTTTTTGTATTTTTTGTGAAACTCATAAATTTCCGAGATATCCTGATCAATGATAATATCACAGTTGGTTACAAAAAAGGTTGAATTTAGTTTCCCTTTTAACAAATGAAGACTTCCAGCCGTGCCAAGAGGTTTTTGTTCGTGCACATATTGAATCTGATAACCAGGATCGGGATCGAGACTCGATAGGTAGTGCTGAATCATTTCGGCTTTATAATTAACGGAGAGCTGAAAATCATTGCAACCTACTTCGCAGAACTTATCCATAATATGCTCAATAATGGTTTTTTCATTGATCGGGATCAAGGGTTTCGGCAAAACATTGGTGAGGGGTTTCAAGCGGGTTCCCTTCCCACCCGCCATAATGACCACCGGAAGTCCAAGCTTGGCACCATGCCGTTTTTCTTGCAGGAATACATCCTCCCACATGTAGGCTGTAATCAGAGCACCACTATCATCCAATACCGGCATACATTCTATACGTTGCTCCTTCATCAATTTAAACACCTGCTGCTTATTACCTTGTGAATGGGCAAACAGAAAATCTTTGCGCATAATTTTACCAATTGATGCTTCAAATGGCAAGTTCGCAATGATTGCTTTTTGTATATCACCAATACTCAAAACCCCACTGAATTTATCCTCTTGAAAAACCAGAAGAAGCTTTTTGTTGATAATATCCATTTGCTGCAATGCCTGCAATATTGTATTATTCACATCAATAAACCGCTGTTCTATTTGTCTGGGGTATTCCATGTTGTATATTTATTCTCAATAAATATTTGTTTACCTTAATCAAAACGCGGTATATCGATACTCCGGATAGTTGCTAACATTAAACAACAATGCTTCAGGTATCGGTACTCCATTATTAAAATGGTTTATTATGGCCTTATTATCTTCGATAAGTTTATGAGCAATGGCGTTGTTATCAAATATTTCCTCAGCCAGCTTCTTTGCATTTTTTACAAGAAAATCAGAGAGTTCAGGATTATTCAATAGTTCAATCATATTATGGGCTAATGTTTTAATATCGCCAATTTCGGATAGTAAAACTGTTTGACTGCCTTTGTTAAGAAAAGGAGTGCCGGTAGTTATGGTTGTAACAACTGGTACTTCGAGAAACATAGCTTCTCGTATGGTACTGGAAATAACATCCAGCTTATTGGGCAAAACAGCCATTTTCGACTTTTTCACTTGTTTAAACATATCGGCATGTACAGGAAAATGATTACTAAACTCAATGTTTCCTTCCAGGCCTAAGGACGTAATTTTATTTTGGAGATATGTTTTATAAGCTGAATTACATGAACCAATAATGTTCATTTTGGCCTTGCTGTTTGATTGTGCAACGATGCTTAACGCATCTATCGCATCTTCTATTCCTTTTAGTTGACTCACCCCACTTGCAAAAAAGCAAAAATCAAATTCTTTTAGTTGATCTGGTAATAACGGAGGAATTTGCGTGGGGAACCAAAATTCCAGAACATTGGCTCCCAAATTTTTATCCATAACACAATCGTGATACAATTTTCCAGCTGTTCCGAAATAATTTGCCGATTTCAGAATTTTCTCTTCAATTTCGAGACGATAAGTATCAACATTAAAATTATGTGTTTTCATGAAAGGGGTGGCAAGCACAGTTTGTAATAAAACGTAAACGGGAACTTCTTTAATATCCAAAGCTGTAATAGAGTAATAAGGGTTCTCTGCTCCAAATAAGTTTACCACATCCGGTTTTATCTTTTTTATAAAGTTCTTAACGAAATAGCGGTTTAATCTGAATGTCGTGTTCTTTCTATTAAATATCTTTTGTGCTATTCGATCGAAATGCAAAGGAAGCTCAGGCTTAAAAAAATGATAATGTATGTCATTCAAATTAAACGAATACATAAATCTATTTAACCCCCTATGAGGTGAAATGATATGGAGTTCGACTTCATTTGTTTTTTCAAATTCTGATAACAACTGTGTAATCCAGGGGGCAAAGTCTTTGTGAGTGAATCTAGCCCCTTTCCCGGTAATACGTTTTAAGAAGTTTATAAACCAAAATGTTGATAACGGAAGTCTTTTCCTAACCTCAGAATTTGAAAAATGGCAAATCCAAACTATCTTAATCTTGTCCATTGATGTATCCTTCCTAGCTAATGTTTGTTGAAATGTTTCTTAGAATAATTATCATATATATATATATATATAAGTCTTATGAAAAATTCACTGTGTAATTGTACAAAATAAGTTGACCTGATGCCCAATTCAGCTTCCATTTGAGCCATACGTAAAGCAATGGGAATTGAAAATTCTAAGTCATGTCGCAGAATAATATTATTCGAACCTACAGTTTCTTGATCGAAAAAAATAAATTTATGGAGTTGCTTTGCTTCCCCTAATAATCTCTTATAATTTGAGAGTAAAAAGTCACTAAAAAAGTATTTTTCAATCATTTACTATTCTGAATAAGTATTAATTTTCATAAATATTTCCTTTCCTTCCTTTTTGAGGATTAAAACTTCATTATTAACTATACCTGATTCAATTTCAAACCAATAATCCAAAACAATAAACTTATTGTCATCCTCATCTACATAAACTGAACCAGGGAATGGATGGAATGCTCTTAATCTTGTCTCAACTATATTTAACGGATCATTATGGTAGAAAAACCTTTGAGAAGAGGGTCTTTTAAAATATGAACTTTCAGTAGGATTTTGATTCTTAGGCTCTAATTTATTGTTAAGTATGCCATCGATAAGCATTTCTGTTAAAGGTTCTGCCGCAATTGCTAGTTTATGCGATAGACTACCGAGAGTTTCCTCAATTTCAATTTCAACTTCTTTTTGTAAAACAATATCTCCTGCATCAATTTTTTCTGACAATACATGTATTGTTATTCCTGTCTTTTTTTCACCATTAAGTAATGTCCAAATTATGGGACTTGGGCCTCTGTATTTTGGTAATAATGATGGATGAAAATTGAATATTTTAATGTTAGGTAATGAAAGTAGATTATTTTTAATTATCTGGTTAAACGTTGCAACTAAAATGACATCTACTTTTCTATTTTTGATATAGTTGAAATAATCTGTATTAACATCAATGTCAAAAAAGCATTTAACACCTTTTTGTTCAGCTTCATAATACAGTTCAGGAATATCATATAATGGGTAATTTTCCTCAAATTTCCTGGTAACTATGGAATCAACAATTACAGCTGAATTATTAACTAAAGCTCTAAAAACTGCATTACCGATACCTGTATTTGCGAGTAATGATACTGTAATTTTCTTATCCATAAGTATATTAATTTACTAATGAATTCAAAAACTCATTAAGGTTGTTACGCGCTTTAAATAATTCATTATAATCAAACCCTTTTAATATGTATGACCCATACCTATCAAGACTATTCGTAATTCTTTTTACCTTTTCTCCTTTTCTAAGTGAACAACTAAAACTAACTACTTCGGGAAATAGTTCTTGCAGTTGTTCAATGTTGATGGTGTTTTTAATTACACTGTTAACTGGAAAGTTTAAAAAAGATACCGTTGAAGCCCGTTCGATGGTATTGGTTTCAATAGGAAGGCTTGTCGCCAAACGAATGTTTTGTTCCTCCATATTCAAACCTGTGGATAGCGGTACAAGATGCGAAGTAATAAAATCGCCCCCCAGTCGTGGACCAATCTCAATGATGGTTATTTTGTCATCTTTGATTTTAAGTTCAGGATGCAAGGCACAATTATCCAAACCACTTTTATCAACAACAGTTTGTAACAAAACTCTGATGTTTTCTTTAAGATGGGAATATTTGGAGGGTTGAATATGTCCTATTTCAACGTTGTATGGAGGTGGGGTTACTAATTTGTCCGTAATCTGAATAATGTGAGCTATACCCTTCTGCACTAACACTTCTACGCTTATTTCATCCCCTTCGATGTATTCTTCTATAAGAAACCTACTGTCTTTTGAGTGTTGCAATGTTTCATGCACAGCAGTCGATAATTCATTTTGGTTTTCAACCTTAATCACACCTCTGCTACCTGAATTTGTAACCGGTTTGGTTATCAGCGGAAATTGCAAATCAAGCGTCTCTGGAAGAATATCTCCAACAACTGAAATTCCTTTGGCATGAGGCAGTTTGTTTTCAAAAAGGAACTTTTTGAATTTAGCTTTATCCAGCACTGTTTCGCAGCTTTCGTAAGATGGAAAGGGCATATTAAGCTGTTCGGCAATGCGGCACATCATCAGAATTGGTTTATCGGTAGCTGCCGTTACAATTCCTTTGATGTTATGTTGTTTTGCTATTTCAAGGGTTCTATCGAAATCGTCTCCTGCAACTGTGTAAAATATGTCAGCAATTTCCTTTCCGGGGGCATTGTTATCCGGATCAATTACGATGGTAAAATACCCTAATTTAATTGCAGTTTCTATAATGGATAGTTGCAAAGGGCCACCGCCAAAAACAAGTAAATTTGCTTTCATCAAAGAATAGTTTTGAGCTTTTGGCAAATATAACTAACCTGTTCATGGGTCAGCTTTGAATACATGGGCAATGTAATCAAATTGTTCACCAGGTAATCTGTCACCGGTAATTCACGGTAAAATTCTTTGTAAATCGAAAAATGATGTACAGCCGGATAATGCACACTGGTTTGTATTCCTGCTTCTGCCAACTCATTACGAACTCTGTCGCGGTTTTCAGCATTGCTATCTTTTAATACAATTGGGAAGATATAGTTGGAAGAAAATTCCGTGTAATCTTTGAAAGGAATGATTATGTTGTGGATGTCATTCAGAAGATCGATATACATCTTTCTGATTTCAGCCCTCTTTTGCAAATCAGCTTTGATTTTATCGAGTTGCACTAGCCCAATGGATGAGCGAATATCGTCCATGCGATAATTGAAGCCCAACTCAACAACATCATAGGCTGTAGAATGGCCTTTGGCGCGTTCGTAAGACATACTCGTCATGCCATGTGAGCGCAAAAGTTTTGTACGTGCTGCATAATCTTCATTATTAGTAATCAGCATTCCTCCTTCACCGGTGCTGATGTTTTTGTTTGAGAAAAAGCTAAAGCAGCCTATATCGCCAATGGTACCAAGCTTCTTACCTTTGTATTCGCTTAACGGCCCATGACATGCATCTTCGATTATTTTTATATCATGCAGTTTGCCAAGCTCCATGATGCTATCCATGTCGCAGGCAAAACCACCGTAATGCATTACAACAATAGCTTTGGTTTTAGGTGTTATTTTCCTCTGAATGTCTACTGGGTCAATCGTTGGGTTTTCATAGCTTGTTACATCTGCAAACACCGGAATGGCATCTACATACCGTATTGAGTTAACTGTTGCCACAAAGGTAAGTGAAGGGCATATCACTTCATCCCCGGCTTCCACTCCGGCCAATTTCAGCGCCAAATGCAAAGCCACCGTGCAATTCGAAAGGGCAATTGCATGGTCAATATGCAGCATTTCAGCAAACTTACATTCAAAAGCAGCAGTTTTCGGCCCCGTTGATATCCACTTGGACTGAATGGTTTCTAGGGCAGCCTGTTCTTCTTTTTCGTCGAAGTTGAGGTCGAAGAGGGGTATTTTGTAAGACATGTTATTTAAGTTTTAAGATTCTCATAGCCTTTTTATAAGCTCGTTTTGTTAAAGAAGATCTGGGGTTGATGTGCTTTTTGAAATGGTGTTTGTCAAACTCAATATTGCAATCAATTTTTGAGGGGTGATTTCGCACAGTAAAATTCTCATCATAAAGTCGATAATGAGAATCCGTTTTACCTCTAGCATGAAGACCTACAACACCAATGTTTGAAGAAAGATTTACGGAAGGAATTATAGAAAGTTGACCTGAAACAAAATGGGTATATACCCTCATATAATCCCAGGTATTATTGCCTTTTCCTGCGCTCTTTAATCGAGTAAAAAGCTTTTTATAGTACAGGGCCTCTTTGCGTGTATTTGTCATTTGACTCAAATATTGCAAATCTAAATGTTCATCTTTAATTTCTTTATTTAAATCATAATCTTTCCATGCTCGCTTCCAAGTTGCCCACCCCCATGTATGTCCATATTTAGCAAAAAAATAATCCTCATCATTCGGAAGCTTTATTGGAGTGTAATTATTACTTGTTACAATACAAAATCTATCGTCATCCTTGTATTTCATCAACATCTCTTGTGCAAACTTAAAAAAGGATAGTGGGGCTACAATATCATCTTCTAATATAATGGCATACTCTTCGGTTTCAAACACCCACGAAATAGCTGAAGATACTGTTATTTCGGCCCCTTTATTGGTTTCATTATATTTATAGTGGGTTTCGCATGGCCAATCCACATTTTCAACTATCTTTTTAACTTCAGCTACCAATTTTTCTTCGCCCGGTTTATCTGCCCTAGGGCCGTCGATGGCAATATATAGCTTTGTTGGTTTCGCTTTTCGAATATAATCAAAGGTTTGTAAGGAAACTTCGGGGCGGTTAAAACCGATGAATAAAACGGGGGCTTCCAAAATAAAATTATTGTTCATTTCAATTGAATATTTCTTTAATAGATGAGTGTAACAGCTCGTATATCTGGTTTGTTCTTGAATCAATTATTGTTTGATCGTATACTTTTTTTAATGTCAAACTTCTATTAACTCTTTTTTCTTCCAATGATAAATGAAAATTAAACAGATGGTCTTCTGTTAAATCGTTTTGAACAGAGAAAATAATAAAGCCTTCTTGCTTTTTGTCTATGTAAATAGGGTTGTTTTCATCAATATAAACTTTACCTCCATTCAATAAATAATGATTGATGTTTGCTCCACCTTGCTGTATGCAATTATTCATTATCAATGATTCACAACTATCAATTAATTGGGTATATTCTTCCATATCAAGGTATTCTGTTATTGGGTAAAAATATTTTCCTAGCAATTCCCGGCCCGCTTTAATTATTTTTTCGCCATAGCTTAAATCCCCATAACTTAGTGGTACAATAATTTTTAGATCTTCAACCATATTAAACTTGGATATTTTTTTTAGTATATCAACATGGTTATTTATTGGAAAACTACTATGTCCGAGTTGTATATTTTTATTTATTCGATTAGGGAAAAGATTTGTTGTTTTGTCAGTTTTCTTATATCCAGCAGTCAATATATAATTGTTTGTTAAGTTTGGTATTTTGTATTGTAGTAACTCAAATTCATTTCTTGTTACCGTACCAATGGCATCTATTCTTTGAAAGAAATAAAAGTATTTACTGTTGCCATTATTTTTATGGAGTCGTTTTATTGGCTGGTATAGTGGACTTAAAACTTGCTTTAAAACTCGTTTGATTAAATTGGGTTGTAAAATTTTTTTCGTTTCGGGTTTGTAAATTTTTTTAGAGTTTTTGTATATAATTCTATTTATGTCAGAGCCATAACTTCTAAAATATATTTTAATTTCCTTGTTAAGTTTATTGGCAATATCTATTAGGTCATCGTTTAGCCAATATATGCAAACTCCAGCATTTTTGTCGTGATTAATTATCTCAATTATTTCGTCTTTCGAAGAACCTTTATATTTTAATAAGTGATCTGGAATAAAACATTTATTATCTTCGTTGTTTGAATTTGTAATTAGAAGAACCTTATTTTTACCTGGGAATTGATTCTCAAAGGGCTCTAAAAATTGTTCTAAAAATGGATGATGTGGAAATGACAAATGGTATATCATAAAAATAAGATATTATTAAATTGTAGGTACTTCAATGGCATCGCGGATATATTTTCCAGGGTTGCAGGTAGTGCAACTAATACTTACTAATGGCATTTGTTGAGGTTTTTCAGTTGACATTCAGAGCGTATTTAATAATGTTGTAATATGATTTCATATATTTTTTTCTTTCAATTGTTTTAAACATATTGGTATGCCAAACAGTACATAGCATTCCATTGAATTTTTTTACAATATCTATAAGTTCTCTTGATTCTTTTTCCATTTCGGCAGGAGTTGATTCTTTTCTAACAAAAGCAGTATCCATAATTACATACGGGATTTCTCGTAGTGTAAGTTGTTGTCTTTCATAAATGTCAAAAATTGGGAAATCAAAACAAGTACCACAACGAAAACCATTACGAAACTGAAAACCATAACCACTATCGTAACCTAATTTAAACTTATCCCATGTTTTAAAAGATTCTGAATGATAGAGAAGATGATGTAGTCGACCACCTTTTGCTAAAGGTGAAATTTCTAAAAGTCGATTATTTTCTATTTGGAATTGCGTTTCATTTGTGTAAGTATTTTCGGAAGGGTGAAAACCAACCATATGGCCTCTACTTTCAATATTTTTTATCGCCTTTATTGTGCGTGAATCATTGTAAGCATATGTAGCTCCCTTTTCTCCTTTTATACAAGTTTTGAAATAGAAAGAATTTTTTAATCCATGAGAATCACTAAAATTCATAAAGTCATCAAACGAATTGAATGGATTGATAAAAGTTAAACGGTAATACATATACCTCCAAAAAATAATCCACGATTTTCTGTAAAGCTTTCGCTGTATAACCATATTCTTCAAGTTTTTCAAAAGTTCACCAAAGGTGCTTAAATGAACCCAATCTACATCGTGAGTTTGAAAAACAGTAAATTCTCGAATTGGTTTTAATTCTAAACCCAAATGAGCGAAAAAATCAGTTAGTAAAATTAAATATTCATTAACAAGGGGCCTTTCGGCTAAGTTATTCTTTACCACAAAAAGGTCGTTTTCATCACATCTTAAACCATCTGCTCGTTTTGGTAATACAAATTCTTCCCATCTAGTTAGGAGAAAAAAAGATGAGGCAAATATATCAAGGCCACATCGTATTTCATTTGTATCCATTTCAATAAAATCCCTACCATAAATAATGGGTATGTTTTTACTCATTAGCGTTGAATAACTTTCAGGAATGTTACTCAAAGCTATATAGGATAATTCTTCGGTGTGCGGATAAAAAAAATGGTCTTCAAAAATAATCCGCTTATTACCAAATTCAATTTTGTAATCTGATATGTCTTTTTTGAAATTGATAATACATTTCATACCAAGAAAATCTTCCAGAAATAACTTAATAATATAAATTCTTTCGGGATGATTATTATCTGGGCATAAAACTTTAAATGTAATTTTGTTCTTACTCATTCTTTCGCAATGAAATAAATCTATTTTCTTTCATCTCCTTTTTAATATCTATAAGCATTTCTTTAAGACCAAATTTCACTTTATATCCTAATTCCTTTTTTGCGTTATCTATATTTATAACATAAGAGGGTGTATTTGGCTTATCTGGTTTTGCAATAATTGATGATTTATTATCTTTCTCAGAAAACACATTTACAATTTCTTCTAACATTGTATCTAATCTTGTTGGTATACCTGTTCCAACATTGTAAACTCCTCTATTTAAGTTTTCCACAAATGTGGCGTTATACAATTGCTGGCAGTAATCTTTTACATATACTAGATCTTTATATGCAGAAGGATCTCCCCACATCTCGATAGTTTTACCTTTTTTGGCTAACTCAATAAATTGATGAAATACTCTTGGCTTTTTCACACCATCTACAAACCAATATGGATTTTCGCGGTATTGATAGATTGTAGGTATTTTGAAAACAAATGTTTTTATGCCATGTTGTTGGTGATAATGCTCAACTATATCTTCGGCCAAGTTTTTGGATAAAACATAAAGCACATGGTCTCCTTTGAATGGGAAATTGCGTGGTAAATTTGGAGTAATTTCTAATGTTTTTCCAAATTCATTTGCAATATTACTCATTGTTTGAGTAAAGATTACACGGTCTGTTTTTGTTTTTCTACAATATTCTAAAATGTTCAGAGTGCCTTTAATATTTATATTTATAAAACTTTCTGAATAGTGGTCAGCATCATGGGTAGGCAGTCTTGCCGCCGTATGAATTACAGCATGTATGTTATCTAGTGGGAGCTTTTTAAAATCTTCCTTATCAGAAATGTCGATTTTTATATATTTAAATTTATATTTTGAAAAAAAATCCGTGTCTCTACTTCCTAAACAAATTATCTCATACTCATTGCTGTTGTAGTTTTCGAAAAAGTAGTCAACTAAATAAGCACCAGTATTTCCAGTTGCTCCAAAAATTAAAATTTTCTTCATTGTGGTTTATTTTTAATGTTTACAGTAAAACAAAGTCATTCATCATTTGATTAATTCTCTCTGGTGAATTATGCATCAACACATCAATAATGGAAAGGCTCGGGACAAATTCAGTAGAGAATTGATTGTATGGCTGGCAGGAAGATTTGATAAAAAACAAATCAATGCCGTTTTTATTAAAGTAATTCTTATCATAAAGGTCTATTCCGCCAATTGGGTTTATGTAGGTATTAGCATTTAGCTCTTTGCAAATTGCCATAATCTTGTGTTGACCTTTAAGTTCGTTATTTTTATTTAAGTCAGAAGAAAGCAAGATTTCTGTAGTAATATCAAGATAGTCCAGTATGATTTCAAGACTATTTTTAATGAACAAGCTAAGATTACGATTTTCGAATAAGACAATCTTATTTATTAGCTCTATCGTTTGCAGATAATACGTTGCTTTCTGGTAATTTGATTGTAATGTTTTGATGAATTTTCCAAGATTATCGGAAATTTCAATCTCATTAATTAATTTGTTTTGACTAGCACCTGATAAAGAAATTGTAAACAGTTGTTTTTGTTTGTTTACAATGATATTGTTCCGGTTTATCCACCCTTTTTTTATGTAGTTTACATCATCGTAAATCACAAACTTATCGATTATGTTAATTAACTGGAAATAACCAATATAGGGCATAAAATATGGTTGCATTATTGCTAATTTCATTCAGTATTTTATTTTCTAATTATATTTACAATATTAACAGCTTGTTCAATATCCAAATCCGGATAAATAGGTAGGCAAATCACCTCATTGGCCATTTTTGTGGCTACTCTTAGGTTGGAAGGGTTTGCCGAATCCAAACTTTTATACATCGAAAACTCGCTAATCAGCGGGTAAAAATAACGTCGCCCAAAAATGTTATGTTGCTTCAGTTTTTCATAAAGTTCATCGCGGCTTGTTCGGTATTCCTTTTCATCCACAAAAATTGGGAAATAGGCGTAATTGGTTTCGGTGTTTTGTGGTTCTGGCAGCATGGAAATTCCTTTTATTCCGGCTAATTCTTTTTTGTAGGTGTCGGAAATTATTCTTCGCTTTTCGGTATTTCCTCTATAATGTTCTAGTTGCAGTAAGCCCAAGGCAGCCTGCATTTCGTTCATCTTAGAATTTATACCGGGTGCCATTACTGTTGTTTCTCCGGCAAAGCCAAAGTTTTTTAGATAGTCAATTCGTTTTTTGGTTGCAGCATCGTGGCTTATAATGGCACCGCCTTCCATGGTATTAAACACCTTGGTGGCATGGAAGCTAAGAATAGACAAATCGCCGTAATTGCAAATGCTTTGTCCGTTATAGTTCACGCCAAAGGTATGGGCGGCATCGTAAATCACTTTTAGCCCGTATATGTCGGCAATTTCCTGTATGCGTTCTACCTTACATGGATTTCCGTACACATGCACGGGCATAATTGCAGTTGTTTTGGGGGTAATGGCCGCTTCAATTTTTGCCGGGTCGAGATTGCCAAACTCCGGTTCAATGTCCACAAAAACGGGCTTTATATTGTTCCACCATAGGCTGTGGGTGGTGGCTACAAAGCTGTATGGGGTAGTAATTACCTCACCGGTTATGCGCAAAACCTGTAAAGCTGTTAGCAAGGCCAGCGTTCCATTTGCAAAAAGTGAAATATAGGGCACGCCCAAAAAAGCACTTAGCTCTTTTTCCAATTGCTGGTGAAAGGGGCCGTTGTTGGTCAGGATTTTATTTTCCCAGATTTGTTCGAGGTAGGGAATAAATTCCTGCAAATCGGGAAGGGCGGGCTGTGTAACATAAATGGAGTTCTTATTTTTCACGTTTCAGACTTTTTAACTTATCAAATAAAATTTCTTTAATGTACATATAGGGTTCAAATTTCAGAAACTCACTCAATAGCAGACTTATTACTGCACCGATAAGAATTTGAAGAATAAACTTTACAACATAACTTGCCGTTATTATTTGTCCGACAAAAAAAACCATTACGCCCATAATAAGTGCAAGAAGAAAAGAGGGTAATATGTCGCGTACCTGCTCACCAATAGGATAATTAATAAATTTACCAGAATAATAACTATTCAGGTAATAGGCAATCAGGGTATTTACCCACATGCCCAAAATCATTACTTTTATTCCCCAAATTATACCAATAATGATGGTTGGGATTACAATCAGCTTTTTTATAATTTCCAGTCTCAGAAATAAGTCAGAACGGCCCAATACGTTCAGCATGTTCAGGTTCAAGGCATGTAATGGGTACATTACTCCGGGAAAAGCAAGCAATTGCAGATATATTATTGAGGGTCGCCATTGTTCACCTATCAATGCAATCACCATGGGTTCAGCAGTTGCTGCCATACCTGCCATCAATGTAAAGCTAATGAACATCACCGTTTTAATCATTTTTTTATATCCTGACTTCAATCGCACAATGTCACCCTGCATTTGTGCCAAAACCGGATAAGTTACCTGCGACATGATCCCAGAAATATTTTGTGCGGGTAAGTTTTTAAATTGGTCGGCTCGCGTATAATACCCCAATTCCACGGCAGAAAAATATTTTCCGATAATTAAATAATAAATATTTCGATATGCTGTATCAATCAGTCCACTTAAAAGTAGTTTTGATCCGAAGGAGAATAGTTCTTTAAATGACTGCACACTAAATGCCCAAATAGGCTTCCATCGGTTCCAAAGCCATAAAAGTAATGAGTTTATGGCTTGCTGACTAATTGATTTGGCCACCAGGCTCCATACACCAAAACCATAATAGGCCATTGCAATACCAATTCCACCTGACACAATACTTGAAATAACGGAGACTTTAGTTTGTAGTTTAAAATCGATGCGTTTGGTAAGGATAGTTCGTTGGATTATTGTAAGAGAATCAATAATCAGCACTCCTCCTAACACCCTAATCAGTTGTATTAACTGAGGTTCTTCAAAAAATCTGCTTATAGCCGGGGCAGAAACAAACAGAATTCCAAAAAACAAAATCCCAACTACCAGATTAAAATAAAAAACCGTGGAGTAATCAGTTTCTGTACAATTATTTTTACGAATTAAGGCTTGAGTAAATCCACTATGGATAAAAGATGTTGAAATAGCTATAAAAATGCCAATCATTCCAATTAATCCAAACTCTTTTGGGGTTAAGAGTCTGGCGAGTATTATACCTACAATAAAGGTAATACCCTGTTTGGAAAAGTTATCAACAAAACTCCATATAAGCCCATTTACTGTTTTCTGTTTTAAGTTCATTTAAGTGGACGTAATTATTCTATGTAGGTATTCAAAATATTTCCCTTTCATGCCTTCAATGCTGCTTTGTAACTGTTCGTGTGTAATCCAGCCAAAGCGTAATGCAACTTCTTCGGGGCAGGCAATCTTTAAACTTGTCCGCTTTTCTACTGCCTTTACAAATTCCGTTGCTTCACTCAAGGCTTCATGAGTTCCGGTATCCATCCATGCATAGCCGCGGCTTAGGGTCTGCAGCTTTAAATTTTGTTGTTGCAGGTATTCTTGGTTTACTGAAGTGATTTCTAATTCGCCACGCTGCGACGGCTTTACGCCTTTGGCTATTTGAACAACAGAGTTAGGATAAAAGTATAATCCCACTACCGCATAATTGCTTTTGGGGTGTTTGGGTTTTTCTTCAATGCTCAATACATTTCCCTCTTTATCCACTTCGGCTATGCCATATCGTTCAGGATCTTCTACATAATAACCAAAAACAACAGCTTTGTTTTCTTCTTTTACGATTTGACCACTTTTTGCAAGTAGGCTATGCAAGCCAGCACCATAAAAGACATTATCCCCCAGAACCAGACAAACATCGTCATCGACTATGAATTCTTCTCCCAAAATAAATGCCTGTGCCAAACCATCAGGTGAAGGTTGTTCTATATAACTGAACTTTAAACCTAAGTGACTGCCATCGCCAAAGAGCTTTTCAAAGTTGGGTAAGTCATGTGGTGTAGAAATAATCAAAATTTCCCTTATGCCTGCCAGCATTAAAACCGATAGAGGATAGTAAATCATGGGTTTATCATAGATCGGCAATAACTGTTTGGAAACAACTTTTGTTATTGGATGTAAACGGGTTCCGGCTCCGCCGGCGAGGATAATACCTTTCATATAATTTACATTTTTGAATCTAAATACTTCCCTGTCTCCTTATGTTCAAAATCGGGCAGCATATATTGGAATAAATCAACTATTCCCTGCTTTGTCCAGGATTTGTTTTCTTGCATGGTACGGATGGCATGAGAAAAATAATGAATGGGGGCATCAAAGTTTTCAAGCTCATTTTTGATGATTCCAAGGTTTTGGAAACGTTCCATATCCAATGCTTCCTTATCTGTGAAGAATTCCTCGAAATCTTTTTCGCCGGTGGTGTCGCTTGAGGTGAAAAGACAAGGCCACACTTCGGCTCCGCTCAGTGACCGGCCTTTATTATCATTAAAAAAGTTTCGAGCTTCTTCTTCTGATTTGCAGATATAGGGCTCTAATCCTTTTTCTTTCAAATATCTTTCGGCAATTTCAGCAAAAGTAATCAGGTGTAATTCTTCACTTAATTTTGGGAAAAAGATATCTCTGTTTTCACCAAAGATGCACGACATTAAACAAAGTTCGCCCGATTCCTGAGGCGTTACAAAATAGCGTTTGATATCGTTAGGAGCTACTATGGGTTGTTGCTTTTTAATGCGTTGGTCAAAGCCATGCAATAAAGAACCATCTGAAAAGGCAACATTGGCAAAACGTGCCATGGAAACGTTGATGTCTTTGCTTCTCCGATTGACAAACATCTCCATGATGCGTTTGGAAGCACCCATCATATTGACTGGGTTGGCAGCTTTATCCGTAGAAACGCAGAAATATTTTTTTGCGCCTTTTTGAATCGCCTGCTCAATGGTTTTATCGGTATTAAAGATGTTTACATTAACCATCCGCATAAGGGTAAACGGGTCTTTTTCGCTGCGAACGTGCTTTAAAGCCGAAAGATTGAGCACATAATCATAGTTACCATCGGCTTCAATAAACGCATCGTATTCAATTGAGCCAACATCTAAAGCAAATGTTCTAAAATCTCCATCAATATAGCCAAAAGAGCTTCTGATATCCCTCACCAGCTCAACCATGTTGTTTTCGGAGATGTCAACTACATGCAGTTTTTGTGGATTTCTTTTAAAAATCTCCTTGGTAACGGCCTGGCCTATGGAGCCTGCGCCGCCTAAAACAAGAAATTTAGAAGTGCTTACAATCTCAGAAAGTTCTTTCTCTTTGTTGCTTATATCTTCAGAGAAGAGTTCTTTATTGCGACCTATGAGATGTAGGATGTTCATGACTGTTGGGTAATGGAACGCTGATTGTTGTTTAATGGAACGCTGATGACACAGATTGGACTGATTGACGCGGATTCTTTTTATGGAACGCTGATGACACAGATTGGACTGATTTATTTTAGGTTCACAGTGTTTCACGGTGTTTGACACAGAGTATCACTGAGTTTTTTATTAGAACGCTGATGACCCCGATACGCTCCGCTATAGGGCAGGCGCAGATTGGGCTGATTTATTTTAGGTTCACAGTGTTTTACAGTGTTTAGCGCAGAGTTTCACAGTTTTACTCTGTGTTTTTCCATTGTGGGACACTGTGCAACTTCACTCACTCCAGACAGTTCGTTTAATATAGTCGGATTATTTATCAAGAACTTCCCAATGACCGCCTTTGGGGGAGCCGATGCGTTTGAGAACACCTGTCTTTTTTAATTTAGATACGTTGTTTTCAATGGCTGTTTGACTTATTCCGACAATACTACTTAATTGAGACAAACTTAAATACGGGTTATTTTTCAATGATTCAAGAATTAAAAGTTGATTATCACCCAACTTATCACCCAACTTATCACCCAACTTATCACCCAACTTAGGGGGTGAACCAGAATCAATTAGCGGAACTGATTTCACCACACTTTTATATAAGGTCACTTGCATGCCCCCGGCTAATTCTTCAAATGTTGGTACCGGATGTCCGGCTTTAACAAATCCACTAATAATTTTTTGAATGCCTCTGCCCCATGCTTCAATGTAACCAGCCTTAAAGAAAATATCTGCGATGAATTTATTTCTGGGTATAGAGGGATGTTTACGTTTCAAATCTTCAACCATTATCTCTGCCGGTAGTTTACCCGGATTCCACAGGATTATTTTATCATCGTAAACGCTTAGTTGGATATGAACGCCGGTGTAATCTTTGTGGATAACGGCGTTAAGTATTGCTTCCCTTAAAGCATCTTCGGGATATTCCAGTTCTTCGATGCGCTGCAGACCTTCGTATCTGATAAGAGAGATAAGATATTTTGCACGAAGGGTTTCGATGACTTTGTCGGGCATTTCAAAAATATTGCCCTCAATAACATCCTGAAACCTCAGATCGTGATCGCTATCGCCAAAACGACCAATTCTAAATGTAACAGCGCTAAAAAAGCGGAGTGGGTCTTTCCCAAACAAGAGTATTGCGGCGTTTTTAAGTTTTCCTGATTCTGTTATAAGTTTGAGGTTTGAAATAATATTTTGCAGATCATCGGTCTCGGCTTCGGATGAGAGGCGGTTTGCTTTGATGGCCTTTCGGAGAAACTTTCTGACTACTTTTTCATCAATATCGCTAAATCCAGCACTTTCTGCCGGCAATTCATCAAAAGTTCGTCCCATCTTTTTCAGGATAAAGTGCTGAAGTTCGGCACCTTTCAATTCCTGTTTTGTGCTGCCGCTTTTCACGTAATAACCCCCTTTGAAGGCAATTGGAACACTACTTTGCGGCACTATTATTTCGAGATATTCCTTTCCGGCTTCTTCAATTAAATGAACATCAACAATTATTCCCAGATAGTTGATTGCTTTGTTTGGTATATCCTCAAGTAATTTCTTGCTTTCTTTTATTCCTATTATTCTGCTATCATCTGCAACCCCAATGAACAGACTGCCGCCCTGAGTATTTGCAAAAGCACATAAATGCTTAAGGTACTCATCGCGCCAACTCACTTTAAATTCTGTTTTTTGTGATTCTTTCATTGTGTTTTACTTAGTATTCTATTTGGGATTCCAGACGGTTGTTAATGGAAAACGGATAACACGGATCAAACTGATTAACGCGGATTTATTTCTCGCTGATATACGCTGATTTTCTGCGCAGATTTGCGGGGATTTTATCTGCGTTTATCTGCGAGAAATTTACTCACTCCAGACAGTTCGTTTTATATAATCCGTATATCCAAGGATGATCCTCACAACCTTATCGCTTACGTTGGGCATGGAGTAGTCTGTTACAGGCCTGAATTGCGTAATGCGTGATGGGTGATGGGTAATGGGTGATGCGTGATCGGTAATCGGTGAAGCGTGATCTGTGATCTGTGATCTGTGATCTGTTGGGCGTTCGCCGGTTTGTTGATATTGTAGTTGGACGAGTCCTTGAAGGATGCGTTCAGGGTTGAGGCCGACCATCATCACACTAGCTTCTTCCATGGCTTCGGGTCTTTCGTGGGCTTCGCGGATGTTGAGGGCGCGGAAGTTCATGATGGAAGATTCTTCGGAGATGGTGCCGGAGTCGGAGAGGACGGCGTAGGCGTTGATTTGGAGTGCGTTGTAGTCGGAGAAGCCGAGGGGCTTTAAGAACTGTATTAATGGGTTGATTTGTTGATTTGTTGATTTGTTGATTTGTGATTTGTGATCTGTGATCTGTGATCTGTGATCTGTTGGGAATGCTGACTGATTACTGATTACAGATGACTGATTACTGATTACTGATTCGAGTTTTTTGCGGGTGCGGGGGTGTGTGGAGACAATGATGGGGTAGTTGTATTTTTCAGCGATTTGGTTTAATGCAGTGAGTAGCCCGTTGAAGTTTTTTTCGTTGTTGATGTTTTCTTCGCGGTGGGCGGAGACGACGAAGTATTTCTCTTTTTCTAATCCCAGCCTGGTGAGCACATCAGAGGCCTGGATTTTGGGCATATAATGGTTCAACACTTCAAACATGGGGCTGCCGGTTTTGATGATACGATCGGCAGGGAGGCCTTCGCGCAGCAGGTATTCGCGGGCAATGCTGCTGTAGGTGAGGTTGATATCGGCGATATGGTCAACGATCTTGCGGTTTGTTTCTTCGGGTACGCGCTGGTCGAAGCAGCGGTTGCCGGCTTCCATGTGGAAGATGGGGATGTGGCGCTTCTTGGCGGGGATGGCACATAAACAACTGTTGGTGTCGCCTAACACTAAAAATGCATCTGGTTTGACTTCCTCTAATATGGGGTCGATATTAATAAGGATCTGGCCAATGGTAGCCGTGGCTGTTGCTCCGGCGGCGTTGAGGAAGTAATCTGGTTTGCGGATGCCGAGGTCTTCGTAGAAGATTTCGTTGAGTTCGTAGTCGTAGTTTTGGCCGGTGTGGACGGTTATGTGCTCGATGGCTTCGGAGGCGTCGAGGGCGGCCATGACCCGGGAGAGGCGGATGATTTCGGGGCGTGTGCCGACGACGGTTAAGACTTTGAGACGGGTGATCTGTGATCTGTGATCTGTGATCTGTGAAGAGGTATCTGTCATTGTATTAATATTCGGATGATTGGAAAATAAGCTAAACTAAATAAAGAGAGATTTCTTCAAGCCAACGATCATTTTTCTAATTGTTACGATTCGTTCTAACATTTCTTCAAAGTGAATCTTTTCTATAAAGTTTAGATTATTAGATACGATAAGTTGTGTCTCAAGCTCAGAAACAGAGCCCAAAGCAATTGATAAAAACTGAGAAAACTCTTTTGATGAAGCGCGAGCAGCACCCTCGGCTATGTTAGATGGAATCGAGACAGCAGAGCGTCTGATTTGATTTGTTAAACCATACTGTTCAGCTTTGGGAAAAGATTCAGTCAACTTATATATTTCTGTCACTAGACTGATAGCTTTTTTCCAGACGTCAAGATCGTGATGGGTTTTCATTTGATATGTGCATTTTGAACTATGATGCGTGAACTGTGATCTGTGGCTGATTACCGATCACCGATTACTGATTACTGATCACCGATTACTCATTACACTTTCTCAAAAAACGTATCTGTATCCTCCGGATCAAAGTGTTCATTGATCCAGAAGATGGTATAGAGTTCTTCGTCTCCAACATTGGTGATGTTGTGTGTGTGCCAGATGGGCATGTCAACGAAGCTGGGTTGTGTGCCATCGAGTTCGAAGGTCATCACTTTGTCGGTGCCGATGCGGCGCAACTCAATTGTGGCTTTGCCTTTGATCACAGCGAAGCGTTCGGCTTTGCGGGTGTGGAAGTGATTGCCGCGGGTGATGCCGGGCACGGTGGTGCTGAAGCTGACCTGGCCTCCGCTGTTGAGTTTGACGGTTTCAACGAAGCTGCCTCTGTTGTCGGTGTTGAGTTTGAGGTGGAAGGGGAAGAAACTTTCGTGGTCGAGGTAACAGAGGAAGGTGTTCCAGAGGTTGCGCATGGCTGGAGAATCAAGGTCAGGGATTTCGCCACGGTTAAAATATCCTTCTTTAAAAGATTGGAGGATTTTAAGTAATCCTGAGACTTTTAATGTTGTAGTGTGCTGAACACCAACTTCCTGTATAGCAATGTTGCCTTCCGATTGAATTTTTTGAACCTCTTCAATCATTTTTATAAAATGGTTCACCAGTTCGCCTACATAAATAAGGTTTAAAGTGCCGTCAACTTCTATTTTTGGTATTTCGTTGTGGGTGAGTTGGTGGCAGAAAGTTGCTACTACACTGTTGTAATAAGGATGTCCAAAGGGACCAAACACGTTAGGAATTACAAATCCGCTAAAAGAGGCATTGTTTCTATCTGCCCATTTTGCTAACAGTTCTCTGCCTTCTTTTTTAGATTTGCCGTAGAGGTTGTCGCGCTCTTCTTGGGTGGAGGAGGAAAAGAGAATATGTGGTGTGGATTGGGTATCTTCACAAGCCTTGATGAGTTGCTTAACGAGGCCGATGTTGGTGTTGTAGATTACTTCGGGGTCGTTGTGGCGGTTCATGGCGGCTAGGTGGACGATGGCATCGCATTGCTTAACGAATTCATTGAGCTTTGATTCCTCCTTAAAATACTCATCCTGGAATGGGATGCGTTGGAATTTATCAGGGTGCAATCCCAAGGTGTTATACAAATGAGTACCTACAAAACCTGTTTGACCTGTAATACCTACTTTTATCATGATTTATTGTTTCTCGCTGATAGTTTCTCGCTGATTTTCGGTGATTTGTTTCTTGCTGATTTGCGCTGATTAGTTTCTCGCTGATTTACGCTGATAGTTTCTCGCTGATTTTCGGTGATTTGTTTCTCGCTGATTTGCGCTGATTTTCTTACGTTGATCTGCGAGAGAAGTTATTCAATGAGATTGTTTACTACTCGCTTTATGGATTGGTCAATTTTATCGGTATTGAAGTTGACCAGTATTCCTAATCTTTTGTCGGAAAGTTTTAGATACGTCAAGAGTTGTTTGAAATGGACATCAGCTAATTGATCAACTGATTTGACTTCAACGATTACTTTGTTTTCTACCAGAAGATCGATACGATAACCCATATCCATATGGATGGTTTCATATACAAATGGCAATCCAACTTGTGTTGAAACTGTGTAACCTTCTTTTTTTAATTCATAGGCTAGGGCTGCTTCATAGGCTGATTCAAGGAGTCCCGGGCCGATGTTGTTATGAACCTTAAAAATGGCTCCACGGATGGCGTATGAGATATCGTTTTCAGTCATTATTTGTTAGTTCTCGTGGATTTGAGTTTAAAGGGTTTCTCGCAGATTTACGCTGATTTGTTTCACGCAGATTTACGCTGGTTTATTTTTACGCAGATTAGTGCAGATTAGCGTGGATTTGCGGATTGATCTGCGGTGATCAGCGAGAAATCTTTATATCCCAATAGTTGACAGGAAATCGGTAATCATCTTTCTTCGAGTCTTCCAGCAACATGTCCGAAAACATGATCATTGTGGAGTCGGGTTCTAAGGCTTTGAAGCCGTTGACGTGGCCGGGAGGGATGATGAGAATTTCGCTTTCAGAATCACTTAGGGTGTGCGTGTTTGTTTCGAGGTCTTTTGAAGGCTGCTGCCAGTTGTCGATCTTTATCCAGTTGATGAGGAAGCTGCCTTTGGTGACGTAGAAGTATTTAGTTTCGAGTTTGTGGCCCTGCCAGGCACGGATGGTATTTGTGTTGGGATGTGTGATGGTGTAGAAGCGTTTTACATTTTCAAAATGAAAATCGTTAACGAATCTTACAATTCCACGTTGATCTATATGAATGTTACCTTTGATAAGTTGCATATTAATGGAACGCAGATGACGCTGATGTTACTGATTTACGCTGATTTTTATCTGTGTTCATCTGTTCGATCTGTGTTATCAGTGTTCTATACACTAAGGTTCGTATATGTTGGTGATGTCTTCGTTGAGGATGTCTTTGCGGATGATTGGGAGTTTCATGAGTAGTTTTTTCATGCCTTCCACATCGAGGCGCTCAGTGTTGTGTGAGGTATAGTCTTCTACTTCGGAAACTTTGGATTCGCCTTCGGTGAAAAATTTTCCATAGTTCAAGTCACGGTTATCAGCGGGGATGCGGTAATAATCACCCATATCGATGGCTTTAGCCATTTCTTCTCTGTTCACGAGGGTTTCAAAGAGTTTTTCACCGTGTCGTGTTCCAATAATGTTAATTGGATTGCTGGCATTATACAGCTCTTTTAAAGCAATTGCTAATACCTCGACAGTTGCAGCGGGTGCTTTTTGCACAAACATATCCCCGTTTTGGGCGTTGTTGAAGGCAAACCAGACCAATTCAACGGCATCATCTAATGTCATCATAAAGCGTGTCATACCCGGATCTGTAATGCTGAGGGCTTTGCCTGCTTTGATTTGTTCGATAAATAATGGAATTACTGAGCCTCTGGAAGCCATTACATTGCCATAGCGCGTTCCGGAAAAAATTTGTCCAGTTCCGTTCAGTCCTCGGCTTTTGGCCACCATGAGTTTTTCGCTGAGGGCTTTGCTCATACCCATGGCATTGATGGGGTAAACGGCTTTATCAGTACTCAAAACCACAACACTTTTAACGCCCCGTTCGATGGCGCAATCCAGCACATTATCAGCTCCGATCACATTTGTTTTAACAGCCTCCATCGGAAAGAACTCACAAGAGGGAACCTGTTTAAGGGCGGCTGCCTGAAAAACAAAGTCAACCCCGCGCATGGCTGTGTTTACAGCACTTTTGTTGCGCGTGTCACCGATATAATACTTGATTTTATCATTCTTGTAAAACTGACGCATATCATCCTGCTTTTTTTCATCGCGAGATAAAATGCGGATTTCTTTAAAAAAATCATCATTCAGAAATCGGCGCAGTACAGCGTTTCCAAAAGAGCCTGTACCACCGGTGATTAAGAGTGTATTATTCTTGGTCATTAATTATAATTTGAGGATTTGTAAGAGCCAAGGCAAAAGTAAAAAGAGCCAAGTTTAAAGATTTGAGATTTTAGGAGTATGAGCGCAGGTGATCGAGCGGAGTCGAGAGCACCGGGAGTTTATGAGATTTGAAGATTTGACAATTTGAAGATTTGAGTATCTGCCTCTTTTTAAGGTACTGTTTGCTGATCAGGGTTATTTGCTGAAGGCAGTTAGTCAGTAGAAACGACTACCTTCTTTCAGTCGGCCGCGCATGTTCTCGCCTTCTAAGTCCCATACTATATTGCTTATGGAACTGTTAATGAAGTTATTAAGTCAGTTTTCCGTTTTTACAGGAAAAGCTGTTTTGACGGGAAGTTATTCAGACTTCACGCCAGGTTTATCTTTTGGTGACTTTTCAGTTAATAGTTCATCATTTTGCCAGATCAGCAGCAGGTTTTGCTGGTTAAGTCTGGGGTATTGTTGTTTGAACTCTTCTGGGCTGAGCACCAAGTAGCCGATGTCGCGGCTTACTAGTTTCTGTGCTTTTGCTACCAATGTGTTCAGGTATTCGATGTCAATGTTTTCGCCCATGATCAGCAGGTTAAGCTTGTCGCTGTCGATGCCCTGCGCCAGTTCGCCCATAAGGTAAACCTGTTGGGGCTTGCCGAGTTGCAGGATCACACTTTGGATGATATCTTCGATGCCGATGTATTTACGGACGATAGATTGTATATCGGGGAAGAGCGGGTGTTTGGCATTGGCGCGGAAGACCTTACGCGGGCCTTCGAATTGTGATTCGAGCAGCCGGGCTTCTTCCAGCTTATTCAGCTCCAGGCGTATAGCGTTAGTACTTTCATTGAATTCGACAGCAAGGCCACGGAGGAAACCGGTATTGGATGCGTTGAGGAAGAACTTCAACAGCATTTTGAGTTTTGTTTTAGAAGTGATTAAGGCCTCGAGCATTTGAGGATTCAGGATTTAAGATTCAAAATTCAAGATTCAAAATTCAAGATTCCGAATGCAAGATTCAAGTCGAAGGTCAGAAATTAGAAAGTTAAATGTCAGCTTGTTATTAAGTAGGATTAGAGTAGGTTTGGAGGTGATCGAGTGGAGCCGGTGATGTTTATTTGTTGATGCGTTGACCTGCCTGCTGCCGCAGGAAGGCAGGTTTGTTGAGGGGCTGTTTCTCAACGACTCAACGACTCAACGATTCAACGGTTTTGTTGATTTGTTGAGGTGCCTACCTTCTTGCCGTCGGCAGGCATGCTCTCGCCTTCTAAGTCACATGCTGGTTTAGCTAAGTAACTGTTGAAGGAGTAGTTATGTTTTTTGTCGAGTGGTGGGGTGTGGTAGCTAGTGGTGGGGTGTGTCGACGTAGTCACAGACTACGCCGAGCGATCCGTGCGTGTCATAGACCAGGCCGGACACAGCGCAGTAGCGGGGTTTAGTATATTTATTGAATGTTGGTTACAAGTGGTCATGTTGTCGGTTGATCAATTGGTTTGCAATTGGAGTAGCAAAATTACTCATGGTTTTGAGAATACCAAATTTTTATTGGTTATTTTTTTGTTAAGGGGTTTATGGTAGAAAGAGCCAAGTAGGATCATTCAAAGATTCAAAGATTCAAAATTCAAGATTCAAGATTTGAGGGATTTGAGGATTTGACAATTGTGTTAGAAGTGAATTTTCAAATTTTCGAATCAGGAATTTTCATCCGCTACGGCGGATCAAACAAATGGATGATACTCCCCTGTCTTTCCAATCGGTTTCTTATTCCTGATAGAGTGAACGATATACACACTTGGGCGGGCATCGGCCAGGCCATAGCCTTTGCCTTCGAGGATATTTTGGTAGCTAGCTGTATGCAGGTCGGTGAAAAGTGAAAAGTGAAGAGTTTGTTTAAAGATTAGATTTGGCTGTTTTTACAGAGCTGATTAACATATAGATAATCTCTTTGTTGTCAGATTGTAGATCGTCAAAAGTTGCCTGGGAAATATATTCGGCGTCTTTTAACAGACAAGTCCAATAGTCGCATTCGTTTGCTTCCTTAATAAGTGAAAAACGAAACCTGCCTGACTGCGGACGGCAGGCAGGAGTGAAAAATTTATTGAGTAAAAAGTGAAAAATAGGCTTGTTTTAAAGATTCGGATGTTTTTCAGGAGTTGCATTCTTCACTTTTCACTCCTGCCTGCCGTCCGCAGTCAGGCAGGTTTCACTCATCACTTAAGAGCACCTGGTGCAGTGCCCGCTTTCAGAAATTGTTTGCTTAGAACAAACTCTTTGTGTTGAGCAACAATCTGCTTATATACGCTGATAACTTTAAGTGCAAAGTTGTATGTTTTCTGTTTTAGGATACTCTCTTTCATTTTTCACTCTTCACTTTCCACTTTCCAATAGCCGCCTTTTGCGGGGCCGATGCGTTTGAGGAGGCCGAGGTTTTTTAGTTTTGCGATATCCCTTTTGATTGTTTTATGATCAACACCTATCTTTTTTGCCAAGTCCAGCATTGAAACACTTGCATCTAATTTAATTAAATCCATGATTAGGATCAGGCGTTTTTCTGGGACATTTTCTGGGACATTTTCTGGGACATTTTCTGGGACATTCTTTTTATGATTGGATTGAAGTGTTATCCAAAAGGAATCGGAAAAATCGAAATGAAAGTCATTCCCATTTTCGATACACGCATTGGTTACACGTTTGATGCCAGTGCCCGCTTTTTCCATAAAATCAGTTCTTGCCAAAAGATCAACCAGCAAGCGGTTTCTGGCTTCGCTTTTTTTGCCAAACTCACTTTTGGGGAATAAAAGTTCTCCCTTGTTATTTATTACAATAGCACTTTTTAACTTTTCAATGGCAATGTTGTCGCCCAGGAAATAATCGAAATGGACTACTGCATTGACTATTGCTTCCCTGTAGGCTTCGATTGGATATTCTGGAAATTCTTTACGTCTGAGTGCTTTAATTTCAAAGCGCACGGGAACACGTTCTTTAAGATATGCCTCAGCAAATTCGATATTTCCAATGATACCGCGATCTACCTCCTTCTTATCGAGAATATCCACACGATCATCATCGTTAAAATGGATGCACCTGATTTTTGAGCTGATCACATATTTGTATGGCACTTTGGCGAAGTATAAGACGCCTGCATTTGTGAAACCCTCGACGGTGAGAACGCGTAGATTCCGTAAAATTTCTTCTTTTGGCAGGTTGTATGAAATTCCGGCCAGTTTCAGGTAGTATTCAAACTTTTCATCATCAAAGTCTTTCCAATCGAAATTGCTACAAATTTGTTCGTCGAACCTGACTTTACCAGATTTAATGGCAAGAGCAAGTATTTCATTTCTGGTCATTTTCTGGGAATTTGCTCCCATACGCATGAAGAATCCAGCTGAGCAGGAATAAGGTTTATTATTCCCTTCGGAAACTTCGACAGCCAAAACATTATTTATTTCAGTCAGATTAATGAGCACAGAGGGGTCGCAATTGTAGGCGATGTCTTGTATCTGCGACTTTAATCTGTTGGTAATATCAATTCCATTTGGCTTACCAGTATCTGTAATGCCAAGATAGATTACGCCACCTGAGGCATTGGCAAAGGCAACAATCTCTTTTTGGAGACTTTTGTCGAAAGTTTCCTTAAATTCGATAAATTGTCCTTCACCTAATTCGGTGATTTTATCAAAGTTATGCACTTTTACGGCAGGTGTTTTTGTGCTATTGTCTGTTAGCTAAAGGCCAAAAGCTAATTGCTAAAGGCTAAACAAAAGGATGATAGTCTCCTGTTTTTCCAAGTTATTGTTGTTTAATTGTTTATTTGTTTAATTGTTTATTGAAGGTCTAACATTAAACACCTGAACAGTAAACGTTAAACACCTCAAACAAAAGGATGAAAATCCCCCGTTTTTCCAAGTTATTGTTGTTTAATTGTTTATTTGTTTAACTGTTTATTGAGGGTCTAACATTAAAACAATAAACATTAAACAATAAACATTTCATACAAAAGGATGGTATTCTCCTGTTTTTCCAATTGGTTTCTTATTCCTAATCGAATGCACGATATACACACTTGGGCGGGCATCAGCCAGGCCGTAGCCTTTGCCTTCGAGGATATTTTGGTAGCTTACGGTATGCAGGTCGGTGAAGCCGCCGGAGAATTCGATTTCTTCGCCGTTTACGGTGATGGAGCGGTAGGTTGTGAGGGGTTGTTGATTTGTTGATTTGTTGATTTGTTGATTTGTTGAGGAGGCTGTTGATTTGTTGATTTGTTTAGCATTGGCTTTGGCTAGATCTGCCCTGTCGATACTGAGATACCATCTTACTCTGGCGTTTTCGAGTTGGAGGAAGCCGGCAGCGCGGTCGGATTCGCTGAGATGTACCACGTTTTCTTTGGCCGGGCCAAAGATCCAGGTAAGCATATCGAAAAAGTGTACACCGATATTGGTGGCTACGCCTCCGCTTTTTTCGATGTCGCCTTTCCATGAGCGGTGGTACCATGCGCCGCGGGAAGTGATGTAGGTGAGGTCGATGTCGTAGGTATGGCTTTGGCCGTTGGCATTGGCTTTGGCTAGTTCATCATTCACTTTCTGCTTTAGGACGATGATTGCTGGGTGGTGGCGGAGCTGCAGGATGGTGTAGATGTTTTGGCCGGATTCTTTTTCTATTTCCATGAGGGCGTCCACGTTCCAGGGGTTGAGGACGATGGGTTTTTCGCAGATGGCATGGGCGCCGTTGCGCAGGGCCATGCGGATGTGGGCGTCATGCAGGTAATTCGGGCTGCAGATGCTTACATAATCAATGTGCCCGTTGCCAGAGCGGCGCATCTTATCCAGGTGGCGGTCGAAACGCTCGGGCTCGGTAAAGAAGGCAGCATCCGGGAAGTAGCTGTCCATTATGCCTACGCTGTCGAAGGGGTCGAGGGCAGCGAGCAGGGTGTTGCCGGTTTCTTTGATGGCTTTGAGGTGGCGCGGGGCGATGTAGCCGGCGGCGCCTATGAGGGCGAAGTTTTTCATGGGAGGAGGTTTACGGGTTTATGGGTTTATGGGTTCAAGGGTTGAAGATTTGGTATGTTTAGTAGGTTTGGAGGTGATCGAGCGGCTTGCACTGAGCGAAGTCGAAGTGAGTCGAGAGCACCGGGAGTTTATGGTAGAAAGAGCCAAGGCAAAAGTAAAAAGAGCCAAGTTTTAAGAGCCAAGGAAGAAGTAAAAAGAGCCAAGTGGGTGTTACGTTTAATTTAGTTTATTAAGGATACTTGCGAGTATTTTTTTGATCTCGTTACTTTCTTGGATTAAGAAATTAAGTTTGTCATCATTTTGTTCCTGTATGGATTTTAGTACCCTAAGCCAGTAGTTGGATTCACGGGCTTCTTTGAGGGCGATTCGGACTTTGTTTTTGAAGTCGGCTTTAGAAGATCCAGCCTGGGCTTCTTCGTAATTTGCTCCAACAGAGGTTGATGATTTGCCAAGTTGATATTTAATAATTGAATATTCTGAAGTATTAGGAAAAGTTCTCAAGTGTTTTAAGCATCTTACTCCAAAGCTGAAAGTTCTGTCCAGGAGATCATTTTCTTTCATAGGGAGTTATAAGTTAAAAGGCAAAAGTAAAAAGGTAAAAGTTTGAAAGTAAGAAGGCAAAAGTAAGGGCTGTCTAAAAAGCTTTAAGTTAATGTCAGAAGTCATGAGTTTATATGTGATGTCATCCACTTTTTACTTTTACCTTTTTCCTTGGCTCTTTTTACTTCTTCCTTGGCTCTTTTATCTTATCTACTTCATCATTTTGCCAGATCAGCAGCAGGTTTTGCTGGTTAAGTCTGGGGTATTGTTGTTTGAACTCTTCGGGGCTGAGCACCAGGTAGCCGATGTCGCGGCTTACGAGTTTCTGTGCTTTTGCTACCAACTTATTCAGGTAATCGATATCGATGTTTTCGCCCATGATCAGCAGGTTGAGCTTGTCGCTGTCGATGCCCTGCGCCAGTTCGCCCATGAGGTAAACTTCGTAGGGGTTTCCGAGGTGCAATATAACACTTTGGATGATATCTTCGATGCCGATGTATTTACGGACGATAGATTGGATATCGGGGAAGAGCGGGTGTTTGGCATTGGCGCGGAAGACCTTACGCGGGCCTTCGAATTGTGATTCGAGCAGCCGGGCTTCTTCCAGCTTATTCAGCTCCAGGCGTATAGCGTTAGTACTTTCATTGAATTCGACAGCAAGGCCACGGAGGAAACCGGTGTTGGATGTGTTGAGGAAGAACTTCAACAGCATTTTGAGTTTTGTTTTAGAAGTTATGAGGGCTTCTAGCATTTTTTAAATGTAAAATGAAGAATGAAGAATGAAAAATGAAGAGTAAAAAATGTAAAATGAAGCCTGCCTGCTGCAGGCAGGAATGAAAAATGAAGAATAATTTTTCACTTATCATTTTTCACTTTTCACTTTTTTCGCTGTTTTGATGGATGATATTGAGATATAGATGATTTCGTTGATTTCTTTTTCGAGTGCTGTTTTCGTTTCCGAAGTAATGTATTTACCGGCTTCGAGTAGTTCGATCCAGTAGTGTGCTTCGTTAGCTTCTTTTAGGGCGATACTTAGTTTAGAGATGAAATCCGGTTTTGACTGAGCAAATTCAGCTTCGCGGATAAGGGCTCCAGGAGCTGTGCCTGCTCTGAGGAATTGTTTGCTCAAGACGTATTCTTTGTGTTCAGAAACTATTTGTTTGTAAACAGAAACAACGTTAAGTGCAACCTGCCTTCCTGCGTCAGCAGGCAGGACTGAAAAGATTTTTCCTTAAGTATATTTTTCACTTACTACTCCTGTCTGCCTTTCTGCTGCCAGGTAGGCAGGTTACATTTATTAATTTACACCTATCCGTTACCATTTTTCATTTTTCATTTATCACTTAAACATGCTCTCGCCTTCTAAGTCACATGGTGTATTGGGTATGTAACTGTGGGTGTTTAAGTTATGTTTTTTTTCGAGTGGTGGGGTGTGTTAGCTAGTGGTGGGGTTTGTGATGGCCGGAAACGGGGTGTTTTTTAGACGGAATCCGGGGGTGGGGTATTACCACGCGAAAGGCATCTCGGCATCTCGGCATCTCGGCATCTCGACTCCGCTCGATGACCTCTTCGCTCGATGACCTCAGCGGGATATGGTATATATATTGAATGTTGGTTACAAGTGGTCATGTTGTCGGTTGATCAATTGGTTTGCAATTGGAGTAGCAAAATTACTCATGGTTTTGAGAATAGCAAATTTTTTTTGGTTATTTTTTTGTTAAGGGGTTTATGAGTTGATGGGTTTAAGGGTTTAAGGGTTGAAGAGTTGGTAGTTATAGTAGGTATGGAGGTGATCGAGAGGCTTGTACTGAGCCTGCCGAAGTAAGTCGAGAGCACCGAATTATTTAAGAGATTTAAAGATTCAAGGATTCAAGGGTTTACGGGTTCATAGGTTTATGGGTTGGTATTTAGTTAGTTTGGTTTGGTTTAGAGGGCTTCGGGCGGAGCAGAGTTTATGGGATTCAAAGATTCAAAATTCGAAGATTCAAGTGGGGGGTGTTTGACAATTGTATGTTTTATTTCGTTTATTGGTTTGTGTGGTCTAGTGCGGTGGGGCTTCCCCACGAGTGGCCTGCCTATCTGCTGCCAAATAGATCTACTGCTAGGAATTAAGAGATTCAAGATTTAAAATTCAAAATTCAAGATTCAAGATTCCGCATTGGGGTTGGTAAGCCAATTTTGAATTTTGAATTCGGAATTTTGAATATGAAATGATTCAGGATTCAAAGATTCAAGGGTTTACGGGTTCAAGGGTTTAAGGGTTGGTATTTAGTTAGTTTAGTTTGGTTTAGAGGGCTTCGGGCGGAGCAGAGTTTATGGGTTTCACGACTCAAAGGGTTCTATAATTCATTTAAGACAGTTCTTTTAGTATGATAGGGTTAGTCGTACAAAAGTTTGAGAAAAGTTTTGCCTTTTTCGGTGATTTGAAATTTTTGCTGGGGATGATTCGGGATATTGGGGATAGTAAGCTCTATCAATTCAAGCGTCTGAAGCTTCTTTATTGTCCTGTTAAAATATCCTGATGCTGTTTTCATCTCCAAGGCTACCATTAAATCTCTCTTGGAGCCAGATTGTTTGTTTAGTTCTTCCAATAGTTGTGAGAACAGGGTTTTTTCCTGTTGCTCTTGCCCTAACTCATGCCCCAGGTCCTGCCCTAACTCATGCCCCAGGTTCTTTTGAGCTTCAATTGCAGTGCTATACAACCGATTAATAAATTGTACCTGAAAGGATAAACCAACTTCTTTCCATTGAAAATCAATTTCCGGATAGTCTTTAAGTTCGTCTGCTATTAATTTCAGTCCATTACCCCATTGGTCGATGATGCCAAGTTTCTTAAAGACAGGTGCTATTACTTTGTTTTTTGCATCAGACTGCCGGCTCTCCATTGCGCTATAATCAATAGAGGGAGGTAGCAGACCAGGGCTGGTCACTTCAACCATATCATCATAAACCGCTACTTTAATATCTTTACCTGACAAGGAATAATCACGGTGAACCACAGCATTACGTATTACTTCACGAATCGCTTTTACCGGGTACTCCCATCTGGTTTTGGTATAGACACCTTCAACAAAAGCACCTTTATTGATGTGCCTCAAAACAAAATTATAGGCTTCTTCAGCCTGTAAAGCGATGTTTGATGTAATACTTTTCTGATCGATAAACTCATCGCTTGCAGTGCCTTTAAATCTGGCGCATTCCACTTTAGCGAAATGAAAGTAGTGGTTTCGAAGTATATCATCAGAAAAGAGTATCAGGGCGTTTGTAGGGTAATCTGCACCCTGGTTTGGCTTGATTAGTTCGAGTTTCTTCAGTGTTGCAGACGACAATGCTTCGCCTGTTTTTTCGAGATACACCGCTTCAAAGCCTGCAATTTCTATTTTTTCTACAACTTTGTCAAAAACCAATTCACTATCGAATGACACATTTCTTTTTTTACGCTCCAGTTCTTCTATAATAGCCTGATCAGCCTTTCTGTTAGTAGAACCTACGCGGATGTATGTGCCTTCTGATTTTCCGGAATCTTTTAAATAGTAGGGAGGCATACTGCCACGATGAACTGTAATTTTGATCAGGTGTTTTTCTTCTATCGTAAGGAATGAAATATCTGGTAATATTGTCGGGTAGCAACGTGTAAAAATGATGTTGCTGATTTGTTCTTCAAGCTCAACGAGTTCATCTTCGGGCAAACCGGCTATTGATCTGGGATTATCCTGCACTCCAATGTAGATGTGTCCACCAGCATCATTGGCAAATGCAATAACAGTTTTTGCCAGATCCGACTTGGAGGGTAAAGTTTTTTTAAATTCAAGCCTTCTGCCCTCTGTTAACTGAAGTAATTCGTCAATTTTCATTGAGAGCTTTGGTATTTTGTTTCATGGTTATTGAAGAAGGACGGCATGGTTTAAAAGTCGAAGGTCAGAAAGTCAGCTAGTTATTTAGTAGGATTGGAGGTGATCGAGCGGAGCCGAGAGCACCGGGAGTTTAGGAGATTCGAGTGCTGTTGATTTGTTGATGCGTTGATTTGTTGAGGGGGGTCTTCTCAACGACTCAACGATTCAACGATTCAACGACTCAACGATTCAACTGGTTTATTTATGGCATTAAAACTTTACTGATCGCTTTATTTTCGTTTGATTGTATGTTTAAACTTCATAACTGCAAAATTGATCTCGAAGGTTGTTTCGGTGTCGGTAGTTTTCAAGTCATCACCAAGTATATCAGCCATGATTTCTCCGCTACGGCTCATTAATTTATTCTTCTGATCTTCACCAGTGGTATTAGATAGCTCTTTTATTGTGTTTGTGAGTTCCCTTACTTTCGTAAAGGTTTCGATGATTGCTATCGTAGTTTGAACTGCATAGGTACTTTTTAAGATTGTTGCTAACATATACAGTCCCTTTTCAGTAAAGGCTTTTGGGTGAACCGTTGAATGTTTAAGGACACGGAACCGGTCGAAATTTTCGACCAGTTTATTTGTCTCATTTTGAGTTAATTCATAAACATATCCTTCAGGAAACCGATCAGGGTTATTTTTTACTGCTTCATTGATTCTCTTTGTTTCAACTCCATAAACTGTGGCTACATCTTTGTCTAACATTACCTTTTGATTGCGGATAATGATGATTTTAGATTCGATGTTTTCAAACTTTATGATTTCTGACATGGAGGTTGTTGATTTGCTGAGAGGATTGTTGATTTGTTGAGATGGTTGATTTGTTGAGGGGATTGTTGATTTGTTGAGATTGTTGATTTGTTGAGAGGATTGTTGATTTGTTGAGATTGTTGACCTGCCTGCTGCCGCAGGAAGGCAGGTTTGTTGAGGGGATTTTTTCTCAACGATTCAACGACTCAACGATTCAACTGGTTTATTTATGGCATTAAAACTTTACTGATCGTTTTATTTTCGTTTGATTGTATGTTTAAACTTCATAACTGCAAAATTGATCTCGAAGGTTGTTTCGGTGTCGGTAGTTTTCAAGTCATCACCAAGTATATCAGCCATGATTTCTCCGCTACGGCTCATTAATTTATTCTTCTGATCTTCACCAGTGGTATTAGATAGCTCTTTTATTGTGTTTGTGAGTTCCCTTACTTTCGTAAAGGTTTCGATGATTGCTATCGTAGTTTGAACTGCATAGGTACTTTTTAAGATTGTTGCTAACATATACAGTCCCTTTTCAGTAAAGGCTTTTGGGTGAACCGTTGAATGTTTAAGGACACGGAACCGGTCGAAATTTTCGACCAGTTTATTTGTTTCATTTTGAGTTAATTCAAAAACATATCCTTCAGGAAATCGATCAGGGTTATTTTTTACTGCTTCATTGATTCTCTTTGTTTCAACACCATAAACTGAGGCTACATCTTTGTCTAACATTACCTTTTGATTGCGGATAATGATGATTTTAGATTCGATGTTTTCAAACTTTATGATTTCTGACATGGAGGTTGTTGATTTGTTGAGGAGGCTGTTGATTTGTTGAGTAAGCTGTTGATTCGTTGATTCGTTGATTTGTTGAGGGGCTGTTTCTCAACGATTCAACGGCTCAACGGTTTTGTTGATTTGAGTGATGTTGATTTGTTGAGAAAGTTGACCTGCCTGCTACCGCAGGAAGGCAGGTTTGTTGAGGGGGGTATTCTCTCAACGACTCAACGGCTCAACGGCTCAACGGTTTTGTTGATTTGAGTGATGTTGATTTGTTGAGGGAGTCTTTCTAAACGACTTAACGCATCAACGATTCAACGGTTCAACGACTCAACAATGAATTTCTGAGTTTATTTATTTGATTTGAAATTAATTCTATGCTATTACGTAGCTCGGTGTATTTTTCTTCAGTAAGAAATTCGAGATCGAATGACAGTATTAACTGATTTAATAATTCAACCAGGCTGCTATATGCAGTTGTGTAGAAATGTGCCTGATCTTTTTCTGTTTTCCTTGAAGATCCTTCAGCTATGTTTGAACCAACAGATATACTTGCTCTTCTCATTTGGGATACAAGACCAAATTTTTCTTCAGCGGGAAAGTTATTTGTTACCATATAGATTTCCTTTGTAAGACCACGGGCTTGTTGCCAAACGTTTAGTTTTTCAAAGGAGTAGGTGTACATGAGTTGTTGATTTGTTGATTTGGAAGCTGTTGATTTGTTGATTCGTTGATTTGTTGAGGAGGTTGTTGATTTGTTGAGATTGTTGATTTGTTGAGGAGGAGTAGTCTCTCAACGATTCAACGACTCAACGGCTCAACGGTTTTGTTGATTTGAGTGATGTTGATTTGTTGAGATGGTTGACCTGCCTACTGCCGCAGGAAGGCAGGTTTGTTGAGGGATTCTTTCTCAACGACTCAACGGCTAAGTACTTGTGTTAGTATATTGAGGATTTATTCATTCACGTTTTTTGTGCGTTGGGTAGCCCCTTTCAGGGGTTTGGGGTGCGCTGGGGTTGGGGATTTCTTCTCAGCGATTCAACAGATTAACACATTAATTAGTTCACTCATCGGCAGGCCTACCTCCTTGCAGTCAGTAGGCACGCTCTCGCCTTCTAAGTCCCATCGTATTTTACTTATGGAACTGTTAATGAAGGCAATAAGACAGTATTCCGTTTTACAGGAAAAACTGTTTTGGAGGGAAGTTATTCAGACTTCACACCAGGTTTATCTTGTGATGACTTTTCAGTCGATAGTTCATCATTTTGCCAAACGAGCAGTAGTTTTTCCGGATTGAGTTGGGGTAGTTGTTGTTGGAACTCAAGGGGGGTGAGTGCGAGGAAGCCGATTTTTCGTGTGACGAGTTTTTGAGCTTTTGTAATGAGTTGTTGCAGGTAATCGGTATCGAGCTGTTCGCCTATGATGATGAGGTTTATTTGTTCGGAGTCGCGGCCAAGTGCCAGGTTGCCGATGAGGTAGAGCCTGGAGGGGTTACCACTGAGGCTTATGACCCGTTGTATGATTTCGTCGATGCCGATATATTTTCTCACGATGGATTGTATATCGGTAAAGAGCGGATGATTTGGGTTAGCACGGAAGACCTTTCGTGGGCCTTCGGTTTGGGAATCGAGCAGGCCGGCCTCTTCGAGTTTGTTAAGTTCGAGGCGGACGGAGTTGGTAGATTCATTGAATTCAGCGGCCAGACCACGGAGGTAACCCGTGTTGGAAGTATTGAGGAAGAACTTCAACAGGAGTTTGAGTTTTGTTTTAGAAGTAATCAGCGCTTCTAACATTTATTTATTTGAGGATTTGACAATTTGAAGATTTGAGGATTCAAAGATTCAAAATTCAAGTCGAAGGTCTGAAAGTCGAAGGTCTGAAAGTCAGCTAGTTATTTAGTAGGATTAGAGTAGGTTTGGAGGTGATCGAGCGGCTTGTGCTGAGCCTGCCGAAGTAAGTCGAGAGCACCGGATTCAAGGACCTGTCTTCCTCTGGTCGCCAGGCAGGTTTGAAGATTTGAAAATTCAACGATTCAAAAATTGAGGGCTGTATGTTCATATGTATGTTTTTTGTGCTTGTGAATATTTGGTTGAGTATTGGAGTAGCAAAATTACTCATGGTTTTGAGAATAGCAAATTTTTTTTGGTTATTTTTTTGTTAAGAGGTTTATGGGTTTATGGGTTTATGGGTTTATGGGTTCATGGGTTTATGGGTTGAAGATTTGGTTTGTTTAGTTGGTTTGGAGGTGATCGAGCGGAGTCGAGAGCACCGGGAGTTTAGGAGATTCAAAGATTCAAAGATTCAAGATTCAAGATTCAAGATTCAAGATTCAAGTCGAAGGTCTGAAGGTCGAAAGTCAAATGTCAGTTATTTAGTATGTTTGGAGGTGATCGCGATGCCCTGAGCGAATGAGTCGAAGGGAGCGGAGCGATGCATCGAGCGAAGAGTCGAGATGCCGAGAGCACCGGGTTAGGATTCAAAATTCAAGATTCAAGATTCAAAGATTCAATCCCGAATCGTCGTGCCTCCTCTCGGGACTGAAGGGATTCAGGATTTGGATTGGTAAGACAATTTTTGAATTTTGAATTAGGAATTTTGAATATGAAATGATTCGAAGTAGCGTTATTTGATTAAGATAGTTTCAATCTTTGAATTCTGCAAGAATCCACTTCCAGATTGGGGTGATGTTAATTTTTGGGTTATCAAAAACGACATCTGTTTCAATTGTATGTACGAGTAGTGTTCCCTTTTGGATCTGAAAGTTGGTCATGGCTTCGATAAGGCCGTCTGATTCGCGTTGAAGATTGTTATTGTCGAGCGACCAGCAAACCTGTATGGCTTCTGTGGCATTCAGGCCTTCTTTGACAATGAAATCACATTCGTTTTTACCGTCGTGGTAATAAACTTTTTTGCCTTGTCGCAGTAGTTCAAGCAATACAATATTTTCGAGCATTCGTCCTTTGTTTTCTGAGAAATTAAATCCAAGCCGTTGAGAAAAAGCCGGATCAACAGCATAAACCTTGCGTGGGTTCATTACTTGCTTTTTAAGCGCATAGTCAAATTTCATCAAAAAGAAAAACAAATAGGCCTGCTCATAATAACCTAAATAGTCTTTTATCGAGCTCAAGCTTTTTACTCCGGATATTTGTTGAAGCGTGGCGTATGAAAAACGTTTGCCACAGTTTGAAGCCAAGAACAGGCCGATCTGTTTTATTTCGTTTACCTGGCTAAGCCTGTAGCGTGCAATGATGTCGCGGTACAGTATATCACGAAAATAGGTATTGATAAGTTCGAGGTCGTTTTCTTTCACAACCAGTGGGAAACCACCCGTTTGAGTATATTGTCCAAAATCACGCAAAAGCAATGCTTTTTGCTTTGAACTCAGTTGATCTACTTTGTATTGATGCCCAATAAACCTCAGGTATTCGGCAAAAGAAAAGGGAAATAATTCAATAATTTTGTTCCGTCCGGTAATACTTGTTGCTATTTCGGAACTGAGTAAGTGAGCGTTTGAGCCGGTAACAAATACCTTGACTTTTTTCTCATGCACACGGTTAACAAACTTCTCCCAGCCGGGAATATTCTGCACCTCATCCAAAAAGAGCACCGGTTCTTTACCGTAAAGCTCAATATGGAGTGTATAAACAGCATCCATTAATGCAATGTCGGCAATAATACGCTCATCATCGAAATTGAAATAACAGTAATCCTGCTCCTTCAACTTCATTTTCTCTTTGATAAGAAATAACAAGGAGGATTTTCCGCATCGCCTCACGCCAGAGATAATGATTACCTGTCCTGAACCTATTGCAGTTTCTAATGATACATCACGCGCGATGAGCTGCTTCTGCCTGTTAAAAGCCTCTTTTTGATCAAGCAGGATTTCTTTTAGACGGTCTTTATTCATTATGTCTTTGTTTTTGTTCGTTTGTAAAGAACAAATATAGTAATAATTATTCGTTTGTAAAGAACAAAACAATGAAATTTAGGATTCAAGATTCAAGATTCAAGATTCAAGATTCAAGATTCAAAGATTCAAGGATTCAACGATTTAAGAGATTCAAAATTTAAAGTTCAAGATTCACTTACGTAGTATAGTTAGTTTGCGTGTTGAAAACTAAGGTGATTGAGCGAAGTCGAGAGCACCGGGGTAGGATTCGAGGAATCAAAGGATTACTTTTTAAACACTTTTCGTGAGGTTCTTATTTTTCTGATACTTGAACGGGAGTGAAGTATTCTTAAAACTTCTACTGCATCGGAAGTTATTTTATAGATAATCAGGTAAGAACCAAGAATGATGTTTCGGTATCTTTTGTCTTTTGTTGGCAAGTGTCGGCATTCAGGGTGCAAGAAATACAATTGATCAAGGCTCCAGATCCTACTATAGATATCTGCTACAAGGCTTTTAGCAGCGACAGGCCCAAACACCTCTTCTCCAAAAGAATATATTTCAATGATATCAAGATCGAACTGAGCCGAAACTTTTACTTCTTTTCTCGCTCCGTCAGCCATTGTTCAAAGTTTTTCATAGACTCTTGAACGCTATGAAAAGGGCCTTTTTCTGCCTTCTTTATTTCTTTTTCAAATTCTTGCTGTGTCATGCAAGTGCCAGCCTGTATCCAACTTTTAGGATTCTTAATAGCTTGCTTTACTTCGGTCATATGTGTTTAAAGTTTGAATGCAACCACAAAAATAGGGTTTTTTCGTCGAAGGTTTTTATTATCGATGTTTTTTTGTTTTCCCCGTTAAGATCGTGCATCCTTAAGGGGCAAGCGAGTTGAACGAATTATGGAAAGAATCCTTATAAGGTTTGTAGTAGATAAGGTGATCGAGCGAGGGGTGAATGAAATAATGAAGAATGAATAATGAAGAATGAAAAATGAAGCCTGCCTGCTGCAGCAAGTAAACCTGACTGCGGACGGCAGGCAGGAATGAAAGATTGTTGAAAGGTTCGAAGGTTAGTTAGTTTATTAGGATTAGTGGTGATCGAGCGGAGTCGAGAGCACCGGGGGAGTTTACGAGTTCATGAGTTTATGGGTTGAAGAGTTGGTTTGTATAGTAGGTTTGGTTTATAAGTGTCTTTGTGTCTTGTACTAACCATCCTAAAACTTCGTTTATTAAGTTGAAACGAGCCAACGCTCCCGCTTAGCGGGACTAACAGCTGGTTCAAGGGTTTACGGGTTTACGGGTTGATGGGTTCAAGGGTTTACGGGTTATTATTTTTTTCTCCTAGTTATAAAAACCAGGGGAAGATTATTTTTTCTTTTGTTTCGGGGGTGTTTGAGATGATGTAGTGGTGTTGGATTTGTAATTTGTTAGCGAGTTTTTCGAGTTTAAACAGGTCTTGGTAGATGGCTTTTTGTTTTACTTCCAGGGCGATGTTATTGTTGAGGATGAAGTCTATTTCGGCAGTATTGCGGAGGTTGTAATACGCCAGTTTGCCATAATGCATTAATTGGTTGGCAACAGTAGTTTCGAGCAGTTGACCCGGGCTGGTTTTGGTAATGAGATTCAGGATACCTGTATCAGAAAAATATACTTTTTTGCCTCCGGCAACGCTTCGGTCGATATTAGCGGTGTGTTTTGGGATGAGCGACAGGAAGAAAATGCCTTCGAGGAATTCGAGGTAATTGTATATTTTGAGGCGGTTGATGCCTAATTCGGAAGACAATCGGGTTATATCGAGGATATTACCATTTCGTGGTCCAAGGAGTAAGATCAGATCGCGTAGCTCTTTGATGTCTTTTAGCTGGCTGAAGACTTTGATGTCTTTTTCGAAAAAAGAGGCAAAGATATTTTTGAGGATCAGCGTTTTTGTTTCCTGGTCGGGGGTGAGCACGACCTCCGGGAAGCCGCCGTAGTTCATATATTGCTCATAGAGCTCCATACGTTTCACCTGGCTGTATTTGCTGTGTTGCTGAATCACCTCATCAAAGTTGGGCTGTATTTCCGAAACAGGGAGTTGTTCATTAAAGTAAAGGAACTCTCTAAAGCTCAAAGGTTTTAGGATAAAAAGAAATTTTCGGCCGCTGAGTGATTCGGGGAAAAGATTTCGGAGGTAGTAATTGGAGGAGCCTGTAAGGATGAATTTTAACTGGTAATGATCGATAAGGTATTTGATGATTGTGGTGATTTCGGGGAAATTTTGAATTTCGTCGATACAGACTAAAAATCTTTCTCCTGGAGCAGCCCCCGTGGAATCGCGGAGGTCGTTATAAATTTTATTATAATCCTGGCTTTCGAAGAGCAGGTGATCCAGCGGATTATCAAAGTCGAACCAGATTTGCTTACCCTTCCATACGTCAGCCAATTGCTTCATAAGGGTTGTTTTGCCAACCTGCCTCATTCCGGTGATGACGATAGCATTTTTGTGGTTTAGTTGTTTTTCTATGGTATAGAAGATTGCGCGTTTTAACATTGTGTAAGAATTTATTTACAAAAATACGCAAAATTGTAAAATACTTTATACAAAAATTGATTTTGGAGGATTCAAGATTAAGGCCTGAATAAAAAATGATGAATGAAAAATGAAGAGTGAAAAATGAAAGATTGTCGAAAGCCTGAAAGTAGAAAGTCTGAAAGTTGAAGGTCGGTAATCGAGCGGCTTGTGCTGGGTATCAACCAAAAACAGATTGGCATATAAAGCAATGTCATACGAGTGATGAAGTATAATCGACGAAGTTACAAACTTCGCCGAGCGTAGGAGATTGAATGTAAAATGAAAAATGAAAAATGAAAGATTGTCAAAAGTCTGAAAGTTGAAGGTCGGTAATCGAGCGGCTTGTGCTGGGTATCAACCAAAAACAGATTGGCATATAAAGCAATGTCATACGAGTGCTGAAGTATATTCGACGAAGTTACAAACTTCGCCGAGCTGGGGGGCTGGAGTATATTCGACGAAGTTACAAACTTCGTTGAGCGGAAGTATCAACCAAAAACAGATTGGCATATATAATAATGTCATACGAGTGCTGAAGTATATTCGACGAAGTTACAAACTTCGCCGAGCGTAGGAGATTGAATGTAAAATGAAAAATGAAAAATGAAAGATTGTCAAAAGTCTGAAAGTTGAAGGTCGGTAATCGAGCAGCTTGTGTTGGGTATCAACCAAAAACAGATTGGCATATAAAGCAATGTCATACGAGTGCTGAAGTATATTCGACGAAGTTACAAACTTCGCCGAGCGGAGTGCGCGTTTTAACATTTTGTAAAAATTTATTTACAAAAGTACGCAAAATTGTAAAATATTTTAAACAACAATTGATTTTTGGGGATAAAAGGCAGAAAAATGAAAAATGAAGAATGAAAAATGGTTGAAGGTCTGAAGGTCGAAGGTCTGAAGGTCGAAGGTCAGAAAGTTGAAGGTAGTTTAGTTGGTTTGGAGGTGATCGAGCGGCTTGTGCTGGGTATCAACCAAAAACAGATTGGCATATAAAGCAATGTCATACGAGTGCTGGAGTATATTCGATGAAGTTACAAACTTCGCCGAGCTGGGGGTATCAACCAAAAACAGATTGGCATATAAAGCAATGTCATACGAGTGCTGAAGTATATTCGACGAAGTTACAAACTTCGCCGAGCGTAGGAGATTGAATGTAAAATGAAAAATGAAAAATGAAAGATTGTCAAAAGTCTGAAAGTTGAAGGTCGGTAATCGAGCGGCTTGTGCTGGGTATCAACCAAAAACAGATTGGCATATAAAGCAATGTCATACGAGTGCTGAAGTATATTCGACGAAGTTACAAACTTCGCCGAGCTGGGGGGCTGGGGGGCAAATGGGGCGGAGAATTGGCCAAAGCTAAAGCTAATGCCAATGGCTATTATTGGTTCACGATTTATGTTACTATATTAATAATGCGTTTGGGTACGATGATGATTTTTTTGATGGGTTTGCCGGCTATCCATTTGGCGGATTCTTCGTGGGCAAGCACCTGGGCCTCGATGGCTTTGGTGTCCATATCCATTGGCAGTTCGAGCTCGAAGCGTTTTTTGCCGTTGAAGGAGACGGGATAAGTAAAGGTGTTTTCGATCAGGTATTGCTCGTCCCATTTGGGATAGGGCTGGCTGGTTATGCTTTGATTATGGCCAAGCTGTTGCCAGAGTTCCTCGGCCAGGTGAGGGGCATAGGGTGAGATGAGGATTACCAGGGGCTCCAGGATGTCGCGTTTGTTGCATTTGAGGTCGGCCAGCTCGTTGGTGCAGATCATAAAGGCCGAAACAGCGGTGTTGAAGGAGAAGCGCTCAATATCTTCTTCTACCTTCCGGATGGTTTTGTGCAGGATTTTGAGCTCGGTCTTGACCGGAGTTTCATTTGATACAATAAATTGCTGGTTGTCATCGTGAAACAAACGCCAGAACTTGCGAATAAAGCGGAATACACCTTCGATGCCTTGAGTGTCCCAGGGTTTGGATTGCTCAAGCGGTCCGAGGAACATCTCGTACATACGCAGGGTGTCGGCGCCATAGCGTTCGATCAGCTCGTCGGGGTTTTGAACGTTATACTTTGATTTCGACATCTTTTCCACTTCCCAGCCGCAGATGTATTTATCATCTTCTAAAAGAAAGACAGCTTCGGCCAGGTGTGGCTGCCATTTTTTAAAGGCCTCGATATCGAGGATGTCGTTGTGCACCAGACTGATGTCCACATGGATGGGTTCGGTGAAATGTTCACGACCTTCGATATTTTTGGAAGCAAAGACAGGTATTATTTTTAGTTCGGGTTTTTCTTCAAATTCGGGCACATCTTCTCCACGGATGGCAGCTGCGATTTTATTAAAGACGTTTTCCTTTTCGAGCAACATATCGCGGGTAGGAATGAGCAGCAGTTTATAGCCTTTTTCACGGGCATAATCTGCATATGGATGCACCACTTTTTCGAGGCTTCGCACCCGGCGTACTTCGATAATGAGTTTGGCTTCGGGGCTAAAGAAGTCAAATTTCCGATGGCCATCGCGGAAGTCGCGCTCAAACGCTACGCCCATGCCTTTGTTTTGGATTTTTTGCCAGAGGTAATACTCTGCCATCTTTTCTGCATTGACGCGATAGACCAGACTTGACCGACCTTGTATCATGCCCTGGTTGATCATCTTTTTGAAAGGTTCGTCTTTCACGGTCAGGCCCAGATCGTAGAGGAACATATTCCAGAAGCGGGCATAGATAAGGTGTCCGGTGGCATGTTCGGCACCACCCATATAGAGGTCGACTTGTTGCCAATAGTTGTTGGCTTCGGTGCTAAAGTATTCGTTGGGGTTGGCAGCATCCATATAGCGGAGGTAGTAGCCGCTGGAGCCGGCAAATCCGGGCATGGTATTGGTTTCGAGGGGGTAGCCTTCGGGTGTTTGCCAGTCTTTGGCACGTGCTAGTGGCGGCTCGCCCGATTCGGTAGGCAGGTAGGCATCCACGGCAGGCAGCTCGAGGGGTAATTGATCTTCGTTGAGGGCATAGGGCATGCCGTTTTTGTAGTAGATTGGGAAAGGCTCGCCCCAGTAGCGTTGGCGGCTGAAGATGGCATCGCGCAGGCGGTAGTTGGTTTTGCTTGTTCCGATGCCTTGTTTTTCGGCTTCGTCCACAACTTTCAGGATGGCATCTTTAACCTGAAGGCCGTTGATGAAGCCCGAGTTGATCATGATGCCTTCTTTGGTTTCATAGGAATCATCCCAAAGGGCAGGATCTACGGCTGTTTCACCAGCTTGCTGCACTACCTGTAAGATTGGGAGGCTATAGTGACGGGCAAAGGCGAAGTCGCGGCTGTCGTGTGCCGGCACTGCCATGATAGCACCGGTGCCGTAGCCCATGAGCACATAATCGGCTATCCAGATGGGGATGGGTTGAGCGGTAAAAGGATTGATGGCATAAGCACCCGTGAACTCTCCGCTTACCTTTTTCACTTCGGCGATACGTTCGCGTTCGGAGCGGTTTTTGGTTTTCTGGATGTAGCTTTCAACGGCGGCTTTTTGTTCCGGCGTGGTGAGTTGCATTACCAGTTCGTGCTCGGGTGCCAGCACCATAAAGGTAGCGCCAAAGATGGTGTCGGGGCGTGTTGTGAACACCTCAATATGATGATCACTGCCTTGCACATGAAATTGAAGCGCGCCGCCTACGGATTTCCCAATCCAGTTGCGTTGAATGTCTTTGATGGAATCGCTCCACTCGAGGCTGTCGAGCCCTTTGAGCAGGCGGTCGGCATAGGCGGTGATACGCAGCAGCCATTGCTTCATGGATTTGCGTTCCACGGGATGCCCACCTCTTACGGAGCGTCCTTCGCTCACTTCATCGTTGGCCAGCACGGTACCCAGGGCAGGGCACCAGTTTACCATAGTATCGGCCAGATAAGCCAGGCGATAATTCATCAGCAGTTGCTGTTGTTCGTTTTCACCAAAGGCATTCCATTGATCAGCCGAAAAAGCATCGTGCTCAGTACAAACGGCTTCAACAGCCCGGCTACCCTGATTTTCGAAGGTTGTGATAAGGGAAGCAATGGGTTCGGCCTTATCGGTTTGTTTGTTGTACCAGGAGTTAAAGAGCTGGATAAAAGTCCATTGTGTCCATTTGTAGTAAGCCGGATCGCTGGTGCGTACCTCACGGTCCCAGTCGTAGGAGAAGCCAATTTTATCGAGCTGTTCGCGGTAGCGTGCGATATTTTTTTCGGTAGTAATGGCCGGATGTGTGCCGGTTTGGATGGCATATTGTTCGGCGGGAAGGCCGTAGGCATCATAACCCATTGGATGCAGCACATTGAATCCTTTGTGACGTTTGTAGCGGGCAAAGATATCGGAGGCGATATAGCCCAGCGGATGGCCCACATGCAGACCAGCCCCGGAGGGATAGGGAAACATATCGAGCACATAATATTTGGGTTTGCTATGGTCGATAATAGTTTTATAGCTCTTTTGGCTGCGCCAGTAGTCTTGCCATTTTTTTTCTACCGCATTAAAATTGTAGTCCATGGGTTAATATGCTGATTTGAAGTTTATATGCTAATTTTTATTGATCGTGTTCCAATTCGTCAAACGAAAGATCCATGAGCGGAAATTTTTCCCAACCGATATAGTCGAAGTGCCACCATTCGTGCGGATAAACGCTGAAGCCGAATTGCTGCATGGTGGTGATGAGGAGGTTACGGTTTCGTATCACCTCGTCGGGAAGATTTGGATAATCGGGAGCTGCCTTTTCGGTGAAGTCGTCGAAGGCAGTTGGCATCGGGAGCTCTTTTCCGGTTTTGAGATCGACCAGGGTGATGTCAACAGCAGCGCCTCTGTTGTGGCGTGATCCGTGCCATGGGGCAGCCACGAAGTTGGTATCGGGATACACTTCGTAAAAACGCAGGGTGGCGGCATAGGGTCTGTAGGCATCGAAGGCTTTGATGGAGAGCCCCTTGCTGTTGAAGGCTTTCTGAGCTTTGGCGAGGGCTTCGGCTAAGGGTTTGCGTGCCCATGCAGCGGCTTTGGGATAGATGATTTCGCCGGTGAAGTTGTTGTGTGTGGCATAGCGGATGTCGAGAATGATGCCGGGGATTGCCGTTTCGAGGTTTATCATCTGCATATCGGGATCATCGTTCACACTGCTGTGATAGCTGTCCTGATCACTGATCAGTGGCAGTTTGTAAGGGTTGCGGCTTTCGGTTTGTGCCAGCAGAAAGCCGGGTAGCAGGAGTAAAAACAGCAGGATGTTTCTCATCGTGATAGCGTTACTGATTTCAGGTTGCGAAGTTAGGAAAATTAGTGTGAAGGTCGGCATCTCGACTACGCTCGATGACCTTAGGGCGGTAAGTCGAATGTCTGAGAGTCGGCATCTCGACTACGCTCGATGACCTTAGGGTGATAAGTTGAATGTCTGAGGGTCGGCATCTCGGCTACGCTCGATGACCTTATGGCGATAAGTCGAATGTCTGAGGGTCGGCATCTCGACTACGCTCGATGACCTTAGGGCGATAAGTTGAATGTCTGAGAGTCGGCATCTCGACTACGCTCGATGACCTTAGGGCGGTAAGTTGAATGTCTGAGGGTCGGCATCTCGACTACGCTCGATGACCTTAGGGTGGTAAGTCGAATGTCTGAGGGTCGGCATCTCGGCTACGCTCGATGACCTTAGGGTGGTAAGTCGAATGTCTGAGGGTCGGCATCTCGACTACGCTCGATGACCTAAGGGTGGTAAGTCGAATGTCTGAGGGTCGGCATCTCGACTACGCTCGATGACCTTAGGGCGATAAGTTGAATGTCTGAGAGTCGGCATCTCGACTACGCTCGATGACCTAAGGGTGGTAAGTCGAATGTCTGAGGGTCGGCATCTCGACTACGCTCGATGACCTTAGGGCATCGGCATCTCGGCTTGATGACCCAGGTTTGATTACCAATTTACTGGGTAGCACTTTGAATTGTTGATTTTTAAGTAAAAATGGCCTTTAACCTAAAGCAAGCAGTTAATAGCTCTCCAATTACTGCTTATCAAATAAAATCACTTAACTGGCCGCTGGCTTTTATGCGAATGCCTTTTGGGGTGTCGTGTAGCACGCAGGCTTCGTTGTAAAGGTCGTGTTCGAGGAATAAGATGTAATCATTTTTGAGGGCTTCTGCATAGAAGCGTTCTTTGTCTTTGAGGGTTTCTAAGGGTTTGGTGTCGTAGGCCATGATCCAGGGCATGGGGATGTGAGCTGCCGAGGGCATGAGGTCGGCCATAAAGACAACTGTTTTGTCGTTGTAGCGGATATGCGGAATCACTTGCCCTTCGGTGTGTCCGTTATACAGTTTAAAGGTGATGTTGGGGATGTATTCGCCTTCTTCTTCAATGAGCTTGAGTCGTCCGCTTTCTTCGATGGGGAGAATATTTTCCTTGAGATAAGAGGCTTCTTCGCGGCGGTTGGGGTTGGTGGCCCAGTCGAACTGCTGGCGGCTTGTCCAGTAAGTGGCATTAGGGAAAGCCAGCTCGAAACCGGTTTTGTCGGTGTTCCAGTTTACGCTGCCTCCGCAATGGTCGAAATGCATGTGGGTGATAACCATATCGGTGATGTCTTCCGGATTGTAGCCGGCGGCATTGAGGGAGCTTTCGAGGGTGGCATCACCATTGAGGTGGTAGTGTTTGAGCCATTTTTCGTCTTGTTTGTTGCCAATGCCGTTATCGATCAGGATGCGGCGGTCGCCATCAACCACCAGCAGGCAGCGCATGGCCCAGTTGCAGAGGTTGTTTTCGTCGCAGGGATATACTTTTTGCCAGAGCACTTTCGGCACAACGCCAAACATGGCACCGCCATCGAGTTTCAGGTTTCCGGTTTCGATTGGAATGAGTTGCATGGTTATTTTGTGTTTTAAGTTTTACTTTTTGAGGGACAAAGTTAAGGGAAAAGTCGGAAAGTCGAAGGTCGGAAGGTCGAAGGTCGGCATCTCGACTATCGCTCGATGACCTCTTCGCTTGATGGCCTTTAGGTTGATGACCTTTGGGAAAGATGAACTAAGGTAGAAGGTCGGCATCTCGACTTTCGCTTGATGACCTCTTCGGTTGATGACCTCTTCGGTTGATGACCTTTGGGAAAGATGAACTAAGGTTGAAGGTCGGCATCTCGACTTTCGCTCGATGACCTATTCGCTCGATGACCTCTTCGGTTGATGACCTCTTCGGTTGATGACCTTTGGGAAAGATGAACTAAGGTTGAAGGTCGGCATCTCGACTTTCGCTCGATGACCTATTCGCTCGATGACCTCTTCGGTTGATGACCTCTTCGGTTGATGACCTTTGGGAAAGATGAACTAAGGTTGAAGGTCGGCATCTCGACTTTCGCTCGATGACCTATTCGCTTGATGACCTCTTCGGTTGATGACCTTTGGGAAAGATGAACTAAGGTTGAAGGTGGAAAATTGAAAAACTTTAATAATTTTGAAAAAATTCAACAGCTAATAGCAGTAATATAAGAAGTTTGAGTGTGCGTATTTAGCAAGAGGTTTTTGGGAATGAAATGTATTATTTTCGCGACATAAAAATGTTTGATGCGGATTTTACTGGTTGATAATTTTGATTCGTTCACTTATAATCTGGTGCAGCTGCTGCGCGAAAGCGGCGTGAAACATGAGCTGCAGATCGTTAAAAATACGATTGAATTGTCGGCTTTGCCAGTTGGGATCGATAAAGTTTTGATTTCGCCCGGGCCTGGTATTCCCGAAGAATCGGGTAATCTGATGGCATTGATTGCACATTATGTCGCGAAGCAACCCATTTTAGGAATCTGTCTGGGGCATCAGGCATTGGCCTTGCATTTTGGAGCAAAGATGAAACAATTGCCCCACAGCTTTCACGGGGCAGATCATCTGTTGCATCAATCAACTTCGGCCGGAAGGCTTTTCGAGGGTGTTTCACAAAAATTTATCGCCGGACGCTATCATTCCTGGATTGTGGATCAAGAAACGCTTCCGGAAGTGCTTTTGCCAACGGTATTTGACGATTCGGGTCGTTTGATGGCTTTCCGGCATAAGCATTGGCCGATAGATGCTTTGCAGTTTCATCCGGAATCGTATATGACGCCTGAAGGACAGCAAATGATGCGGAATTGGCTATTGCATTGCTAAAACACGAATGAATTAGTGTGGGAGCAATGAAACAGAGAGAAATTATAGCTGCTTTTAATTGTTGATCCCTGGTTCATAAATTGCCCATGCCTTGCAGTCTTAAGCTGACTAAATTCCTAACATTCGAAACCAAATGCTTTTCAGATTGTTATGGAAGTCATTAATTAAAAAGATTGAATGCAAAAGAATGTTTTTGGTGAAAAACTGCTTATATGCAGTAATCAGCCGCTCACTGGTTTTTACCGCGATGGTTTTTGTCAGACAGGCAGTGAAGATAGGGGTTCGCACACGGTTTGTGCAGTGATGACGGATGATTTTTTAGCTTTTTCAAAAGGTATGGGGAATGATTTACTAACAACAGTTTCGGCATATCAATTTCCTGGCTTTAAAGCCGGTGACAAATGGTGCCTTTGTGCCAGTCGCTGGCTCGAAGCGCATCGCGAAGGCGGGGCTCCTCAGCTTGTTTTGGAGGCTACCCACGAAAATCTTTTACGCTTTATTTCGCTGAACGAATTGGTGAAATTTGCCTGGAAAAAAGAATAGCCATGTCACATCCCAAACCAAATAAAACAAAACAGGCGGTGATAATCGGTGCCGGGATAGCCGGAATAGCTTCGGCTATCAGGCTCAGCGTAAAAGGCTATCAGGTTACTGTTTTTGAAGCCAATGACTATGCTGGTGGCAAACTCACGGCTTTTGAGCAGGATGGTTATCGTTTTGATGCCGGGCCATCGCTTTTTACCATGCCGCATTATGTGGATGCTCTTTTTACGCTGGCCGGAAAAAACCCGCGTAAATACTTTAACTACATTAAGAAAGACACTTCGTGTACTTATTTTTGGGACGATGGAACCCAGCTTACTGCCTGGGCCGATCAGGATGATTTTGCTGACGAAGTACAGAAAAAACTGGGTGTGCCGGCTGTTAAAGTCACCAAAAGGCTTCAAAAAGCCCGAAGGATGTATGAGCTTGCCGGTCAGATTTTTATGGAAAAACCGCTCAACCGCTTCAGCACCTGGTGGAGTAAAGATGTGGTAAAAACGCTTTTGCATCTTTCACAGCTGGATCTTCTAAAAAGTATGCACAAGGCCAATGCCGATCAGCTGGAGAATCCCAAACTTGTTCAGCTTTTCGACCGCTATGCCACTTACAATGGCTCCGATCCTTATCGCGCTCCCGGAATTTTGAATATGATCCCTCATTTAGAGCACGGAGTGGGCACTTTTTTGCCTGAAAAGGGCATGCATCAGATCACAACCAGTTTGGTGGAGCTTGCCCAAGACCTCGGAGTTAGCTTTCGCTATAACAGCCGTGTGAAAAAAATTATTATTGAAGGAGGCAAGGCGGCAGGTGTTGAACTTGATAATGAAACTTTTAAGGCAGAGGTAGTTCTTTCCAATATGGACATCACACCAAGCTATCGCCGGCTTATGCCTGAAGTGAAAGCTCCGGAAACCAAGCTAAGACAAGAAAAGTCAAGTTCGGCTTTGATATTTTACTGGGGGATTAAGAAAGCGTTTACGCAATTGGGTTTGCATAATATATTCTTCAGCAGCAACTATAAACAAGAGTTTGAAGAAATTTTTAAGGGCAAAGTGCCAGCTGCTGATCCAACGGTATATGTTAACATTACCTCAAAAGATGTTCCCGGTGATGCACCTGAAGGCTGCGAAAACTGGTTTGTGATGGTAAATGTGCCTACGCATAATGGTCAGGATTGGGAGGTGTTAATTCCGCAATATAAAGCCATTATCATTCAAAAATTGAATAAGATTTTGCAAGCTGATCTGGCAAACCTTATCGAAACGGAAGAAACCTTAAGTCCGATTGAAATCGAAAGAAAGACATCTTCGGCTGGCGGCTCGCTCTACGGCACCAGTTCCAATAGTCGTTATGCTGCCTTTTTGCGTCATCCTAATGATCATTCAAACATTGATGGGCTTTATTTTGCCGGAGGCAGTGTGCATCCCGGCGGAGGTATTCCATTATGTTTGTTATCTGCCAAGATTGTTTCAGAAATAATTCCTCAGCCATGAAAAGATTGCTCACAAACCGATTTTATTTAAGCCTGAGCCTGCTGGTAATTGTTTACACAGTTGGGTTTGTAACTGTTTTATTGGGTCAGGCCGAATCGCTGATGCTCCTCACGCCCTACAACCTTTTGTTTGCCTCCGGCCTCTTAATTTACAATGCCGAGGGTTTCGATAAGCGTTATGTCAGCTGGTTGTTAGTGGTAATGCTCGCGGGTTTTTTTGTTGAAGTTGCTGGCATAAAGACGGGCTTGATTTTCGGAACCTATGCCTATGGAGAAGGCCTGGGAATAAAGTGGCTTGATGTTCCGCTGATGATTGGCGTTAACTGGGGCGTACTGGTTTTTGGAACTGCAGCTTTGATACAGCATTTCAGGCTTGCCCGATGGGTGAAAGCTGCAATTGCTGCAACACTAATGGTTTCGTATGATGTTTTGTTGGAACCTGTAGCTATACGCTTTGATTTCTGGAGCTGGGAAGGCGGCACTATTCCTCTTCAAAATTATCTGGCCTGGTGGATTATTTCCTTTGGCATGTTGCTCGGGGCATTTTATCTGGTTAAAAACCTGCGCAACCGTTTGGCTATCTATGTTATAGGCATACAAACCTTGTTTTTTGTTGTACTTATTCTGGATCAGAATTTAAGCATTCGTTAATCATGAATAACCTCTATCTTACTATTGATTTACTCACGATCGCAGCTCCTCTTTTACTGAGTTTTGATAAGCGCGTGGCTTTTTACAAGCAATGGAAATACTTATTTCCGGCCATGCTGTTAATGGGTGTCGTATTTCTTGCCAAAGACGTGATTTTTGCAGCCTCAGGAATTTGGGGTTTTAATGAGCGCTATCTGATCGGATTCAGGATGTTGGGGCTGCCGGTAGAGGAATGGCTCTTTTTTGTAGTAGTGCCTTATGCTATTGTTTTCATTTATGCCTGTTTGGTTGTGTATGTTAAAAAGGACATTCTAAAAAGTGTACATCGTCCGTTTTTTGTGGCATTGAGTATTGTCTTGATTGTGGTTGGAGCCTTGCATTACGATAGGTTTTATACTTCTGTTATCTTTATTTTGACAGCATTTTTACTGCTTTACAATGTTTACAAAATGCAGCCCTGGCTCAGCTATTTTCTTTTGGCTTACCTTGTTTCGCTGGTTCCGTTTTTGATTGTAAATGGTGCTCTTACAGGCTATTTTACTGAAGAGCCGATCGTTTGGTACGATAACAGCCAGAATTTGGGTATTCGCATCTTAACCATCCCGATTGAGGACAGCATCTACAGCCTGATGATGATGCTGATGACGATACAGGGGATGGAGTGGCTCAAGCGTAAGGAACATCGACATTCCAAGCCTGATTTGGTCGCAGAAGATTAAAGCGATGGTTGAATTTTGTCTGGCATAAATTCTCAGAAGAATTTCACTAAACTGAAACACATCCTCAGCTCAACCATTTGTTTATTATTTTTAACAACACTTTGCGGTTCACCGGTTTTGTGACATAATCATTGCAACCGGCTGACAGGGCTTTTTCGGCATCGCCAGCCAATGCGTAGGCTGATTGTGCAATAATGGGTATCTCCGAATTAAATTTTCTGATTTTTCTTGTAGCCTCCAGGCCATCTATCACGGGCATTTTAATATCCATAAGTATCAAAGTGATCTCCGGATGTTTTTTGGCCATGTTTACGGCGGTTTCTCCATCAGCACATTGCATCATTCTAAAGCCCATCGACTCGAGCAGAATGCGTAGATATTCAAAACTTGAGTCGTCATCTTCGGCAAGCAGGATGAGTTTACTTTCATTATGATTAACTTCTTGTTTTTCGGGCTGTTCCTTCGGTTTTTCGGAGATATCAGCTTTTCGTAAGGGTAGTGCGACCATAAACTTGCTTCCTTTTTCGGGTTCTGACTCAAGGTTTAGTTCGCCCCCCAATGCTTCGGTATAGGCTTTCACGATCGAGAGCCCGAGGCCCGATCCTTCGTGGGCTCTGGTGATATGTATGTCGGCCTGCACAAAGCGTTCGAAGATGGCATCTATTCTGTGAGCCGGAATACCGATACCTGTATCTTTGACATATAACAGCAATTTTTCTTTTTCAGCATAGCAGCCTATCTCAACGGAGCCTTGTTTGGTGAATTTTATTGCGTTCTTAATCAGATTTGTCAATATCCCGTCAAGTTTATGACGGTCAGTGATCACACAGTCGTCATTTTTGTTGAGCTGATTATTCAATATCAGCTGCAAGCCGATCTGATCTGTTTGAGGTTTAAAGAAATCGTAATAGTAGTTAAAGACCTCCGACAGACAAACCTCATCTTCAAACACTTCCAACTCGCCTGATTCGATGCGCGAAATCTCGATGATGTCGTTGATGGTATCCAGCAATCGCTGGCCGCTTTTGTTTACAATTTTTATATAAGCTGCTTTTTCCTCTTCGCTAAGGTCAGGTTCTTTGAGCAATTCGAGGAAACCCAGAATGCCATTCATGGGGGTTCTTATTTCGTGGCTCACATTGGCCAGGAAAGCAGATTTCAACTGATCGCTTTCTTCTGCTTTTTCTTTGGATTTTATCAGGTCGGCAATCATTTTTTTGCGTTGCAGCAACAAGGAGAGTTCGTGGGCAATCAGTTCGAGCAAACGAAGGCTTGAAGCATCATAGGCCTGGGGATCGGTGTAGCTTTGAACGGCCATCACACCAATCACCTGTTCGCCATCGAACAATGGAACGCCCATCCAGCAAAGGGGCGCAACATAAGCGGTCGGTCTGTTCAGGTTTTGATTTAGTTTATTAATTTCATCCTCGCTCAAAAGCATCGACTTTTTGGTGCGAACAATCATTCCTGAGATTGATTCGGTTACGTGCCAGGATGCGATAAACGACTTTTCGTCGTGCATGATCAATTGTTGCAGCATCTCGGTTTCCTGATTATAGGAGGCAACATAAAAGTTGGTAGTATCCAAAACCCGCGCCAATTCGGTACGCGTTAGTTTTAACAAATCTTCGATGGATGTTGTACTGATCGACTGTCGCGCAATTTCGTAAAGAATATGCTGGATATTGTCGTTATACTTACGCTCAGTAATATCAAGAAAGGTGACCACCGAGCCAATAATTTTTTCGTTTCGGCGGATTGGGAATGACCAATATTCGACCGGAAAATGACTGCCATCTTTTCGCCAGAAAACTTCAGTATCAATATGTTTTCCTTTGCCCGTTTTGACGGCCTCAAACACACTGCACCCTGATTCGGGAAATATTGATCCATCAGGAAAAGCATAGTGAATCAAGGTGTGAATATTTTTACCAATTATCTCATTTTCATTGGTATATCCCAACATTTTAACTGTTGCCTTATTACAAAAGGTGCATATTCCCTGTTTGTCAATTCCAAAAATCCCTTCGGCTGTTGAATCAAAAATCAGTCGTATGGTGTCGTCACTTTCGCGGAGTTTATTTTGCATCATTTTTCGGGTGGTAATATCCCTTGCAATGCTCAGAATGGCACTTTGCGACTGATAATTGATCAGACTGGATGAAACTTCAACAGGAATTAATCGGCCGTCTTTGGTTTTGTGAGTAGTTTCGAACACCTGGATTTCGTCCACAGGCATCGTTTTGAATAGCTCCTCAATGGATGCACTATCCAGGGCTGCATCAATACCAATTATCCCAATCTCAAGCAATTCCTGTTTGGAATATCCCAGCACGCTTACCGCTGTTTTGTTCACATCAAGAATATTCCCGTTCAGGTCGATAACCCAAACCGTTTCTGTCATTCCGTCAATCAGTTCGCGGTAGTTTTTCTCGCTTTCGAAAAGTGCGATTTCTGCATTTTTGGTATCGGTAATGTCTTCAATATAGCCTTCCAAAAAGAGTAACTCGCCTGATTCATCAAAAATACCTTTCCCGCGTTCGAGCACCCAGCGTATTTCGCCTTCTGTGGTTTTGATTTGGTATTCTCTGTGGAAAAGGTCTTTGTTATTCAATTCGCGATTCCATTGCTCTTTAACAAGCGGTCGAAATTCAGGTAAGATAAGGTCGTTGTAACTTATTTTTTTGTTGTCAATCAAATCAGCCGGATTGTATCCTGTTATTTTTTTGCAGTTTTCGCTGATAAAGAGCATGGTCCAGTTTTCATCGTTGAGGCATCTGTAAACAAAGCCCGGCAAATTGGTAATCATTGAAGAAAGCTGACGTTCCTTTTCGATAAGTTCTAGTTCGGCCTCTTTTATGGAGGTTATATCGCGGGAAATCCCCTGAAATCCTATCGGGTTGCCTTGTTCATCTCTTAAAAAAGAGATATTAATCCCAACCCAGATCAAACTGCCATCTGCTTTATAATGCTGTAGCTCAACCAGACGACTGCGATTTTTGTCTGCTGTTGGATCTTTTTCCTTATCCAGTTCTTCTTTAAAAACCTCCTGCATCTTTGCAAGTGAGGCAGGAGGGAATTTTTCTTCGAGGTTTCGTTTTAGGTGTTGCTCAACGGGTTCGCCCACAAGCTGTTCGATGGAGCTACTTACGTAGTTGACATTAAAATTTAAGTCGGTAGTCCACACAACATCAGAAATATTCTCAGCGATCTTGCGGTATTTTTCTTCGCTCTGACGCAGCTGTTCTTCCATCATTTTTCGGGAAGTGATATCCTGCAAAATACAGAGGGTTTGATCGAGGCTTCCATCCGGATTATGCCCAACACGTCCATTGATTTCGAAATGCAGCAGTTTGCCGGATTTATGCCTGAGCACATTAGTGGTGTTTATATTTCCCGTCAGCTTAAAACGTTCAAATTCTTCTTTGAACTTCTCAGCAAAACCCTCCGTAAGTAAATCTCCAAACCAGATACCTATCACTTCATCCCGCTTGTATCCCAGTGTTTTTTCCCAGGTTTGATTTACTTCCAGGATTCTGCCATTTTCATCGAGCGATTGATAACTTAAAGGCGCATTCTTGAAGAGCAATTCAAAACGTTCGCGACTTTCTTTCAGCTCTCTTTGTTTGTTATAATTCTCAGTCTGATCGCTAAACACCATTACTTCACCCAGCAAATTTCCTTCTTTATCGATGATTGGTGCTTTGCTTTCATCTACCGGGATTTGGTTTCCATTTTTCGAAATCAAAATGGTATGTCTGGCAAGCCCGATGATTTTTTTACCCGAGAAATTCTTTTGAACCGCTTTTTCAGTCTTTTGCTGTGAATCTTTATTGAGAGTCACAAAAACTTCTTCCACTTTTTTATCCCGGGCTTCAGCCTCTGACCAACCGGTTAGTCGTTCTGCAACCGGATTCATATGAATGACGAAGCCTTTGGTATCGGTGGTTATTACCCCATCGGCAATGCTATACAAAGTAGCACTAAACTGTTCCTGCGATTCCATTAATTCGCGAGTTTTGTTTGCCAGGCTGCTCCACAGTTTTTTTTGCCGGTTATGATAAAACCAGGCCACCAAAGCAGCAAAAAATAAAATTCCTAAGACCACAATAACAGTGATAAGGCTTGTTTTTTTATACAGATCAGCATATAATTCACTGGTTTCGGCCTTAACGATCATTTGCCACGGGAGCGTACCAACCGTATCAATATGGGCTAAAATCTGCCTGCCAATATAGCCAGGACCTTCGTACAAACCAACAAATCCATCGGCAGCTAAAACGGCAGGATTTGAAGTTTCGGCCATCGAAAACATCAACTGCAGCTGCTCATTTTCGCGATACATCACTTGGTTTAAAACCCTCACTGAATCATCTTCCTTTCTTACCAAAAACGTCTCGGCAGTTTTGCTGGGCGTAGGCCAGTTTTTAATTAACGGATAGAGATAGCTCTGTGGATTTGTTCTGAAAATCATAACTGCAATAGCCTGTTTATCAGCATCAAAAAGAGGTGATACAAATTCAATATGTATAGCTTGATGTTGTTTGCAGTAGTAAAAATCACGCATTTGTATCAAACCTGTTTGCTCTGCCAATGCTGCTGCCTCCCTTGTTTTTTCGTCAACCGTATCCATTTCGGCCACAGCAGCGAATAGTACTTTTCCGTTTTTGCTCAGGATGATAATATTATCAAAGCGGTCGTCCGAAAGAATATGGTTGTAGGCATCTTGCAACAAAGGAATTGCTGTTGTATCGCCAGAAACTATCTGAGCTGCCAAAACATTGAAAGGGCTTTTTTCCGAAAAAAAGATGGCTTCGGACAAACGTTCTTTGCGCCATTGTTTTAGCTGGTTGATTTTGAGTTTGGCAACGGCTTTCAGTTCGTTGTAGCTTTTAAGCTGGGTTTGTTGTCTTTCGAATTGAAAATAATAGAACCCACTTAAACTAATCAGAAGTGCCACTCCGATCACAAGCAAAATAAGCGAAATGGGAACTTTCTGAATAGGGTGATCAGAAAAATGGTTGAACTTCTTCATCTTGGGGGTAATTTATCCGTAACAAATAACGGAAAAAAAGAGGCCAATAGCAAGAAAATTCTAATTGTAAGTGGCTTAAAGTGTGTTCTTTTTTGTTTTTAGAAAAATTACCACCTTGATATATTGTCGCTCATTGTCAAAACAATCTTATTTAGGACTAAATCAAACAGCATATCAATCAAATGACTGATATGCTGTGGTTTAGATTATTCTAAGGTAATTATAGTTTAGTCTATCTCCACCTCAATCCATTTACTGCGATCGGGAGGTGTGGGGGAATTTACTTTTTTAACAGGGTTTTCTTCCAGTTCTTTGAGTAATACTTCAACGGCTTTTTCGATAGAAGGATCATCACCTTTGGCCAGCTTTTCAGGACGGTCGATTACTTCGATATCAGGATATACGCCAATACCTTCGATAATCCAGTCTTCGTTTTCGTCGAAGATGCCGAAGCGTGGCACAGAGATATATCCACCGTCCACCAGGCGTGCATTGCCCGAAATGCCAACCAATCCGCCCCAGGTGCGCGTTCCGATCAGCTTGCCCAACCCCAGTTTTTTAAAGAAATACGGGAAGGCATCACCACCGGAGGAAGAGTATCCGTTGATAAGCATTACTTTAGGACCATCATGTGAGATCCCGGGAGCCTTGTCGGGCTGCATGCCGTTGCGATGCCAGTAGGTAAGGGTTTTGCGGTCGAGCAGGTCGGCCATACGATCCGGGATAAAACCACCGCCATTGTAGCGGTCGTCGATGATCAACGCTTCTTTGTTATGATAGGTGTACATGCCGCGATGCAGTTCGCGATTACCTTCGAAAGCGGTATTGGGCACGTGGATATAGCCAATTCTGCCATTCGAAAGCTTATCCACCATGGCACGACGTTCGTTTACCCAGTTGAGGTATTTCAGTTCAATTTCGCTCTCGATGGTTTTTACCTGAGATTTTCTGGGGGCTTTTCCTTCGGCATTGCTGCTCACTTCCAGATCGATCAGGCGGTTGGCTTTATTCTCGAGCAATTCATAGGGATTCATTTCGGTGGTCAGTTCTTGTCCGTCGATGCGCAGGATATAATCTCCTTCGTTTACGTCAACGCCAGCTTCGGTGAGAGGAGCACGGCGGGCAGGGTTCCAGTTTTCGCCTTCGTATATCTTCATGATTCGATATTTTCCGGCATCATAATCGGCTTCCAGTTCGGCTCCCAAAAGTCCGGTGTTGATGCGTTTTGGACGTTTGATGTCGCCCCAGTCAACATAGGCATGGCCTGCATTGGCTTCCGAAACGAGTTCGCTGAGCACATAATCCACATCAAAACGGCTTCCGGCATAAGGAATCAGCTCACCATAGCGTTTGCCAAGTCCTTCCCAATCCACACCATGCAGGTTATCGACATAAAAATAATCTCTGAAAATACGCCAGCCGTCTTTGTAGATTTGTTGCCATTCCTGCTGTGGCTCTATTTTCATTTCAAGCTGGTCGAGGTTGATTTTACCTATGCCGGGTTTTTGTCCGGGAGCTATTTTGGCAATGCCATAATCTCCACCCGAGCGATACAACATTTGTTTGCCATCAGCTGTGGGTGTTGCACTCCAGGCTTTATCCATGATTTCTTCTGTTTTTTGCTCTTCCAGGTTGTAGCGCATAATTTTCCCGTCGCTGCTGTAAAGCAGGCCGCCATCCACAGCACCCAGAATACGGTAGTTACCGGATGAAACCGGAAGCACTTCAATACGTCCGTTGATTCCTTCGAAAGCAATACTCACTTTAGCTTCATCCGTTGAAGGTTTTTCCTCTTTTTTCTTGTCTTTTTTACTTTCTTCCTCTTCTTTTTTTGCAGCTTTCACAGGCTCTTCATCCGATTTGGGAGGCATCAGGCGAGTGCCGTCATTTTGCAGTGCAACAGCATAGATGCGTGCTGCTTCGTTGTAGAGGTAATTGAATTCGAAGCTGGAAAACTCCAGGTTGAAATCGCGATTGGAAACAAAAAAGATAAACTTTCCATCTTTGCTGAAAACCGGCGACCAATCGTTGAACTGATCATCCGTGAGCTGAGTGGCTTCAGCAGATGCGATATTGTAAACCCAAATAGCCGAAAGGTCATTATCAGCTTCTTTGGTATAAGCAATCCATTGCGAATCGGGCGAAAAAGCGTAGGACCGAATCTCATTTCGGGTGGCTTTATCAATGGCTTTTTGCGTGCCGGTAGTCACATCAACCAGCCAAAGTTGCATGCTACGATCAGAATAAACAAGGTATTTACTGTCGGGTGACCATTCGGCTTCGTATTTCCATGCTGATGAGCCATTGGTCAGCTGACGCGGAGTAGCATCGGCTTTGTTTTCGAGCAGGTAGATTTCGTATTCACCTGTGGCATCAGAAAAATAGGCGATGTATTTGCCATCAGGCGACCAGCTGGGATATATTTCGCGTACACCCTGGGTTTGGGTGAGGTTGATGGTATTGCCATTTTCGGCTGGAACAGAAAAAATATCCCCTCTGGCATCGAAAAGTACCCGCTTTCCACTTGGAGAAATGTTATAACTGTGGATGTCGTCTTTTACGTTTTTGTAATAAGCTTTGAGTTCGGGATTGTCGAAATTGAGGCTGACTTCAATTTTGGAATTCGTATTGTTGGCTAAATCGTAAACATACAGGTAGCCACCATTTTCATAGACTACTTTACCGTTTTTGCCGGAGGGCCACATCACATCAAAATCTTTGAATTGTGTGAGTTGCTCTGTGCTTTTGCTTGCTGTATTATACCGGTAAAGATTGAGGCGCAGGTCGCGATTGCTGGCAAAGATGATGTCGTTGCCCTGCCATATTGGCCATTGGTCGGCACCTTTGAAATTTGTGATTTGTTCGGAGCTGTTGTTGTTCAGGTCGTAAATCCAAAGATCAGTAGCACGTCCGCCTTTGTAGCGTTTCCAGGTGCGGAATTCGCGATCCACGGGAGTGAAACAGAGCATATTATCGTTGGGCGAAAGTGCTGCAAAGCCACCATTCATGATGGGCAGCGGTTCTTCTAATCCGCCTTCGATATCGACCAGATAATAACGTCCGTTGCGTTCGCCAAATGGAGTACGGTTGGCACGAATCAGGATTTTCTTACTATCTGAAGTCCAGCCCATTACAACATGATCAAAACCACCTCGCGGAGGCATCACGCCAACGGAATTGTACCAGGTGAGTTGTTTGGCTTTGCCGCCTTCGGAAGGCATCACCCAGATTTGTCGGCTACCCGAATATTCGGCCGAAAAGGCGATCCATTGGCCATCGGGCGAGATTTTTGGAAATAATTCGATCCCTTCGTGTGAGGTAAGCTGACGGGCTTCTCCTCCGGCAGCGTTTACCGTCCACAGGTCGCCGGCATACACAAAAGCAATTAGGTTGTTGTTGATGTCGGGATAACGCAGCAATCGCGCATCATCCATTGCTTTAAGGCTTCCCGAAAACAGGATAAACAGCAGTAAGGCTGTTAACTTATGGGTAAATGATGACATAAATTTGATGGTTTAAGGCTTGCTGATAATAGCTATCAACAAGCAGTATTTGAAGGCGAAAGATACATAAAGTTTCAAAAATTGCATCTAAAAATCAGTATTTGGTTGTTTTGTTCAATTCATTTGCAGAAACAGGCCAGAAAACAATGGAATACTGGCTGTTTTGTCGTACATTTATACTTCCAAATACACTGCTTACATCAAGGAAAAAGTTAGGCTCTTTTTCGTTTTCTCTATTCGTAATCCTCTTGATGATTACTGCATGCTCGTCGGCAAAAAAAATTAAGGAAATGAAGCTTGCCGAAAATGTCGATCTGGAGCGATATGTGGGTAGCTGGTACGAAATGGCCCGTTTTCCGCATAGTTTTGAAGAAGGTTTAGTGGGTGTTACTGCTACTTACACCCTTATGGAAAATGGCAGGATAGAAGTTATAAATGAGGGCTATAAACATAGTTTGGATGGCAAGCTGAGTCGTGCTGTTGGCAAGGCAAAAGTAGCCAAATCGGGCAATCCGGCTCATTTGCGTGTAAGTTTTTTCTGGATTTTTTATGCTGATTACCTCATTTTAGAACTTGATGCTGACTATCAATATGTGTTGATAGGCAGGAGTTCGGATAAATACCTTTGGATTTTGGCCCGTGAACCACAATTGGATGAAAAAACCTATATCATGCTTGTTTCAAAAGCCCGTGAGCGTGGTTATGATGTGAGCAAACTGGAGCGGGTGCCGCAGCTGGTGGAATGAATAATTTTTTGTATTTAATACAACAAAATAAACTCAGAAGAGTAATAAACAGGAAAATACGTAAATTTGTAAATAAAAAATATGGACTTACAAACCAGAAAGTTAGTATTTATCGAGGAGTTTATTCGCCTGCAGAATGAAGAAATTATAAGCGGACTGGAGAAACTTTTAAGGGCTAAAAAGATTGAGCAATTTGAAAAGAACATTTCTCCAATGAGTCTGGAACAATATTGCCTCGAGATTGACCAGGCAATGCAGGATTCTAATGATGAAAAGATTACCTCTGCAAATGAGATAAGACAAAAGATTAAAAAATGGGCTTAATTGTTTATTGGACTCATTTTGCTGAGAATAAATTAGAGGATGTCTATAATTATTATCGTGATAAAGCTGGTGAAATTATTGCGATAAAGCTCATAGACGGAATAGTATTACATTCTTTAAGATTAGAGATACACCCGTATATGGGTCAAAAGGAATTATTGTTCGATGACAATAAGCATGAAATCAGGTATCTGGTATATAAAACTACAAAATTGTCTATTGGATAAACACATATAAGAATAGGATTGAAGTGCTTAACCTTTTTGATTGCAGACAAAACCCAGAAAGGATAAAGACATACTAATGAATAGGTTGAGTTTTAAAGTTGATTGAAGCATAGAAAATTAGAGTAAAGACTAAAATTCGGCCGTTTAAGGAAATTGATGACCAAAAACCACTATCATCATTTTTTTCTGTTTTATAACCTTGTACAAGGGGAAGGACATTTTTCTTTGATACTTTCGTGCTATCCCTAAAGCAGATGGCCGAGACAAATGCCAATAGTTTGATAAGTAAAGAATCGACCTTGTAGAGCACCTTGGTTTAATTATAGCAAAGCTACTGAGCTTTGTTATAGTTTTGGGATCAACAAGCTTTATTCCTATCAAAATGAACTTTATTCACCTAATTTTAGCTTCTGTGGACGTGAAGTAGCAATGGAGTGTTGAGCCGAAACAGAGGAATTTCTCCATTCATTTTTTAAGGCAGAAAAATTTCCGTAGATTTTTAGTTTTGATTTCCATTCAATAAAATATTTAAAATCAATACTAAAAACGCTGACAAACGGTTACAAACGATTATATCCGTATGTACTCGGTAATCATACGACTCTGCGTATCAGCCCACTGTAATTTTGCCTCATCGTTCTTTCACAACAAACTTTAATTTTTTATTCACTAAACATTTACTCTCATGACAACTTTAAACAACACCGTACAATTGATCGGCCGCGCAGGCCTCGATCCTGAAATCAAAAACTTTGAAAACAACCACAAACGTGCACGTTTTTCGATCGCCATTACTAATTATTACTATAATCAGAATGGTGAGCGCGTAGAAAACACCCAATGGCATCAACTGATTGCCTGGGGCAAAACCGCCGAAGTGGTCGAAAAAATAGTGAAGAAGGGCAGGCAACTTGCAGTGACCGGTACATTGACAAATCAAAGCTGGCAAGATCAGGCCGGAAGTAAGCATCAGAAAACAGAAATCGTGCTTAACATGATCCAGGCTTTTGGGAAAATGGCCGGATAGGCATACGGTTAAATTCCGTTTTTGAATTTTAAACTTTACCCATTCATTAAACACTTGAAAATCATGACAACAATTAACAACAGCATTCAACTCACCGGACGAGCCGGTAACAACCCAACAATCAAAAATCTTGAAAATGCACGCAAAATGGCACGATTTGCTTTTGCAACCAGCAACGCAACAACCAATGCAAATGGTGAGCGTATCTCTCAAACCCAATGGCATCAGGTAGTAGCCTGGGGCAAGCTGGCAGATGTAGTTCAGATGCAGGTGAAAAAAGGCAGGCAAGTGGCTATCAGTGGCAGGCTTAGCAGCCGAAACTGGGAAGACCGCAGCGGGCAAATGCGCACCAAAACAGAAATAGTGCTGAACGAAATACATAGTATCAGCTAATCAACAAAACCCATTTTTTGAAATCAAAATTATTCATTCATTAAATACTTGAAAATCATGACAACTTTAAACAACACCGTACAATTGATTGGCCGTGCAGGCTTCGATCCCGAGATCAAAAGCTTCGATAAAGAGCGTAAGATGGCTCGTTTTTCCATCGCCACAAACAGTTATTACTATAATAAAAACGGCGAACGCGTTGATGATACCCAGTGGCATCAGGTGATTGCCTGGGGCAAATCAGCCGAAGTGGTAGAAAAACTCGTCAAGAAAGGCAGAGAAGTTGCTGTTAGCGGCAAGCTAAACAATCGCAGCTGGGAAGACAAGGATGGCAACAAACGCTATATCGTCGAAATCGTGTTAAATGAAATTCACGCTTTTGGCAAAGCAGCTGGTTAAGCAGTAACAAAATTGAATCAACAGAAATCGTATATTTTTTAATTTAAACACTTGATAATCATGACTACAATGAACAACTTCGTACAATTAATCGGCCGGGCAGGTAACGATCCCGAAATCAAAACCTTAGAGAATGATCGCAAAATGGCCCGGTTCAGAATGGCCACTTCAACCTATTACATCAATCAAAAAGGTGAGCGTGCTGAGGACACCCAATGGCATCAGCTGGTTGCCTGGGGCAAAACCGCCGAATTGGTTGAAAAGCTGGTGAAAAAGGGAAAGGAAATGGCTGTAAGTGGTAAGCTCAACAACAACAGCTGGGAAGATGCCGAAGGCAATAAACGCTACAGTGTAGATGTAGTGGTAAACGAAATCATGGTGTTTTAGCACTAAAGCTGTATGAAAAGCAAAAGCGGCTGACAGTTGACTGTCAGCCGCTTTTTTTATAGACTTTTTAAAGTGGGTTTGCTGTTACCCTTGTTTTGATTTCAATTTGTAAGGTAAACTGTACACCGCCTTCGCTCACTGTTCCGATCATAGCAGTGGTGAATGGGTTGAGCGATTCCAAGATAGCCTGTACATTATTCCACTGATTGTTTGCATTATCCATTACGAGTTCGGTGCCAACAGCCAGCTCTACATCATTGTATGTCCAGATTGCCGGAGTCATACTGCCCGAAGTAAAGGAGATCTCAGCATTTTCGAGCACAACACTTTTACTGATTTCCGTAATGGTAGCTTTAACTTCTTTTATTTCTATTTCTTTGATTTTGTTGCCATATTCAGCAAAATCGCTGTTTGACAATGGATCAATTGTTGCTTCAGCATTGAAAGTGGCACTTTTTGATTCGGCCGGAACATCAATATTCAGATCACTCTTAAAGTTTGCTTCGAATTTTACATCAAGTAATTCTTTTGCTTTTTCACATCCCGGGCTGAATATAAACACTGTTGCGAGCAGCATGATGATTTTGGTCATTGCTTTCATAATTGTATAATTTTTGGTTTTGTGAATTTGAAGCAAAGGTGCAGTTTTTTTTCTAAAAAGTATTTATTTAGAAATGTTTAACACCTTTCAACTGCTTAACGTTTCCAAAACTGAGGGGAAAAAAGTATTAAAACGGTCAAAATCTCAAGCCTGCCCATCAGCATCAAAAAAGAGAGCAACCACTTGGCTGGCCAGGGCATAAAAGCATAATTATCTACCGGCCCCACCTGTCCTATTGCCGGACCAATATTACCCAAACTGGATATTGAGGCACCCACCGCAGTTTGAAAATCAAGGCCCATTGCCGAAAGCGCAATCATCCCCAGCGAAAAAATGAGTATATACATCAGGAAAAATGCCATTACTTTATAGATTATATCCTGCGAAACAGATTTTTTGTTGAACCGAACCGGCAAGATCGCATTTGGATGAAAGGCACGTTTTAGTTCCATCCGCGAATTTTTGAGCAGCAGCATTTGCCGTATTATTTTGATGCCCCCACTGGTTGATCCGGCCGAGCCGCCAAGAAACATCAAAACAAAGATCAGCATCCATAGAATGGTGGGCCACATCAGGTAGTTGGCAGTTGCATATCCGGTGGTGGTAAGGATGGAGGCAACGGTAAACAAGGCATCTCTAAAGGCTGCCTCCGGTTGGGTTTTACTGATCAGGAGTAAACCGATCGTAATAAAAAAGCTTATAACACCAATAACAGTCAGGTATCCGCGAAATTCTTCATCTTTAAAAACCCGTGCCAGTTTGCCATGAAGCGCAAAATAATGCAAGGTAAAATTAGTCCCGGCTAAAATCATAAAAATAATAATCACATATTGGCTATAGGCCGAAAACGTTGCGATACTTTCGTTTCTTGTCGAAAATCCACCGGTTGACATAGTGGTGTAGGCATGGTTGATGGCATCAAAGAAATCCATTTCGCCAGCCCAAAGCAATAAAGTCTGGATAAGTGTAAACAACACATAAATACCCCAGAGCCTTTTGGCTGTTGCTGTTATCCTTGGATGTAACTTATCGTACGTTACGCCAGGCATCTCAGCCATAAAAAGTGCCATTCCACCAATGCCTAATACAGGTAAAATCGCCACCGTAAACACGATAATTCCCATCCCGCCAAGCCATTGCGTAAGGCTTCGCCAATAAAGCAGGTCTTTTGGCATGGCTTCAATATCGGTGAGAATTGTGGCTCCTGTTGCGGTAAATCCTGAGATGGTTTCGAAAAAAGCATCCGTAAAATTGGGTATCGTACCACTGATATAATATGGCAAAGCTCCAAAAAGCGAGATGAGAATCCAGGTGAAGCTTACAATGATATAACCTTCACGTTTCCCGATATTTTTGGATGACTTTCGGTTGAGCAAAAACATCAATCCGCCCACAAAAATGGTGATCGTTCCGGAAACCGGTATGGCAATGCATTCGAGACTACAATATTTTATCGTAAAGGGAAGTGCGGTAAACATGAATATCCCTTCAACCAGAAGCAGAAAACCTATGATACGGATGATCAGGCTGTAATTGATTTTGCGCAGAAAGCTTTTCATAATTTATTTAGTGAAAAAGCTTTTCAATTTTGTGTATGGCATGTGGAAGTGCAAAAACCACCACTTTATCATTTTCCTCTATCTGAAAATTACCCATGGCGATAAAGCTTTCGTCGCCGCGAACTATTCCGCCAATAATAGCCCCTTCGGGTATGTTCAATTTTTTGATTGGCTTACGCGTAACCGCTGATCCCGAACGGGCAATCAGTTCCATCGCATCAGCTTCGATACCACTGAGGCATTTGAGCGAAGTAACCTCAGCTCCCATGGTATAACGTACCATATAACTTGCGGCAATCAGTTTTTTGTTGATAATGGTATCAATACCAATATTTTGCGAGATATCAATGTAATCAATATTTTCGACCAGTGCAATGGTCTTTTTCACACCATAGGTACGTGCCTGCAGACATGTTAGAATATTGGTTTCGGTATTGTCTGTTACGGCAATAAAGGCATCAATATTCCTGACATCTTCATCTTCAAGAAGTTGAAGATTTCTGGCATCCCCATTTACAACCAAGGTGTCCTCCAGGTAATCGGTCAGAAAAATACAGCGTTCTTTGTTTTTTTCGATCAGCTTGATGTTCATTTCCTTTTCGAGTCTTTTGGCTGTGATTCGTCCTACACGACCGCCACCAACCACCATTACATTGTGTATGTCGTGCTGAATTTTGCCTCCCAGATGCAATAGATTTTCGATGGCTTCGGGTTTGGTGATAACATAGGAAAGGTCGTTTTCCAGGAAAACATCATCTCCATAAGGAATAAAAGTCTGCCGGTTGCGATGCACGGCTATTGCTCTGAAATCGAGATGTTTATATTCGTTTGCGATGTCGTTCAGACTTTTATTTAATACGGGAGCACCCTTTTCGAGTTTGATCATAAACAGCTGAAGTTTACCATCCGAAAAGTCAAAGACTTCGGTGGCGGCTGTTTGTTTGAGCAGGGTGATAATTTCCTGGGCAGCAATATCCTCGGGTGATACCAATCCGTCAATTCCCAGTTCCTGATAGATCTTCCAGCTTTCGGCACTCAGGTTTTCCATCGTATTTACACGGGCAATCACTTTTTGTGCACCCAGTTTTTTTGCCAGTATGGCAGTCATCAGGTTGATGTGTTCATCATGCACCACTGAAATCACCAGATCGGCCTTTCGAACATTGGCACGCTGCAGAACGCCTATCGAAGTTGAATCGCCTGTGATAGTCATCAAATCGGTGTGCGATTCGATCATTTTAAGTAAGTCTTCATGCGGATCGACAATGGTGATGTTGTGGTTGCTGTTTACAAGTGCTTCGGCCAGATGCAAGCCCACTTCACCATCACCCGCAATTACGATATTCATTTTAATATAGTTTTGGGCGGTAAAATTATCATTTTATCCCGTCTTATGTCAAATTATCCGTGAGATATCATTTTCAATGGTTTAGAAGCAATAATTTCAGGGATTTTAAATACCAACTGCTAAGTGTTGATATCAAAGGAATCCCAGTCGAGACTTACATTGAATTTCTCTCTGAATCGAATCAATTTGGATTTGTCGAGTGAAGCAACAAGCAGTGCTTCTTTTTCTGCAATCGCTTGCGCCACAGGCTGTCCTTTATAATCGAGCAAGCACGAATCGCCCTGATAGGAAATACCTTCGGGATCGGCACCAATTCTGTTTACACCCAGCACATAAGCCATATTTTCTATTGCCCGGGCTGTGAGCAACTGCTGCCACGGAAGAGATCGCACGGCTGGCCAGTTGGCAACAAAAAGCAACAGATCGTATGCAAATTCGCCATTTTGCAGGGTGTTTTTACACCAAACCGGAAATCTTAGGTCATAACAAACCAATGGTTTTATTTTCCATCCTTTGAGCTCAACAAAAAGTTGTTGCTCTCCCGGGCGGATGCGTTTGTGTTCGCCTCCAAGTCTGAAAACATGCCTTTTGGCGTAGGTTTTATACTTGCCATCGGGCTGCATCCAAATCAGGGTGTTTTGAAATCCGGAATCAGCCTTGAGCAGGATGCTCCCTGTGATAACCGACTGGTAGTAGGCTGCCAGTTTTTGCATCCATTGCATTGTTTTTCCTTCTTTAGGTTCGGCCCATTTTTTAGGATCAACCGGAAAGCCAGTCGTAAAAGTTTCGGGCAGTACGATTAAATCGGTCTGTTGCTTTATGCCAGCAACCAGGGTTTCAATATGATTCCGGTTGGTCTCCGGATTTTCCCAATGCAAATCGGTTTGAATAAAGGCTAAGCTTAAATCTTGCATAATATTTCGGTGGCTTTTTGAAGGGTTTCATCGGTTTTGGCAAAGCAGAATCGCAGCTGATGATTGTTGATGTTCTGGTGGTAGAAGGGAGCCAGCGGAACCGAAGCGATGCCATGCTCTTTGATAAGCTTTTCGGCAAATTCCATTTCGGTCAGCTCGCTGATAGCACTGTAATCAAGCACCTGAAAATAGGTTCCTTTGGCGGGGGTGATTTTAAAACGGGATTGACTTATGTGTTGTATAAAGAAGTCTCTTTTCTGCTGGTAGAAACTACTCAGTTGTTGATAATGAACCGGATTGCTGAGGTATTCGGCAATGGCATGTTGGATGGGTGTGTTCACGGCAAAAACAACAAACTGATGGAGTTTTCTAAATGCCGCCATCAGGTTTTCGGGAGCCAGCAGATAACCCATTTTCCATCCGGTGGCATGAAAGGTTTTGCCAAAAGAGGCTGTCACCAGACTTCGGCTTGCAAGTTCTGGATAGCGGCAAACACTTTGGTGTGTGTTTTCATCAAAGATAAGGTGTTCGTAAACTTCATCGCTGAGGACGAGTATATCGGATTGTCGGGTAAGTGCTTCCAGGGCTTTGAGGTCCTGTTCGGTCAAAAGGCTTCCGGTGGGGTTGTGCGGACTGTTGATAACAACCATGCGCGTACGATTGTTCACCATGCGTTTTACTTCGTCCCAGTCGATATGAAAATCAGGTTGTTTGAGTTGGGCATATTTAACCAGGCCACCACAGGCTTTCACTGCCGGAGCATAGCTGTCGTAGGCCGGTTCAAAAACGATCACTTCATCGCCTTTGGCAACAAAAGCTGCAATAGCTGTAAACAAGGCTTGTGTAGCTCCTGCCGTAACCGTTATTTCTGTGTCGGGCGAATAGTTGATCTGGTAGGTGTTAAAAACTTTTTTGGCTATTGCTTCACGCAGTTTAGGAAGTCCGGGCATGGGGGCGTATTGGTTGTGTCCTTGGCGCATGGCTTTGTTTACCAGCTCAATCAGTTGGGCATCAATGGGAAAATCGGGGAAGCCCTGCGAAAGATTTATGGCCTTGTGTTCGGCTGCCATTTTTGACATTACAGCAAAAATGGAGGTTCCGGTTTGTGGTAGCTTGGAAGGAATGTTACCTTGAAATTGCAGCATAAGCTCATCGTTTTGGTAGTTTGCAAATTTAAGGGTTTTAGTAAGATGAGCTGACCATCATCAACTATTCCTGCTTTATCCAAAGCACTGAATTGTCAGTATCATATTCATTTTCTTCGTAATAGGGATTGTCGGGATCAACAATCCACTCGCCATCGAAATGAATTTGTAAGCATATCTTCCGGGAGGCAGGTGGATAGGAAAGATCCAGCCATTGCTGCGTTGTTGTATGCGGTATCCGTCATGTCGCCATCCGTTGAAGCTGCCTGTTACGATCACTTCGATGGCATCGCTGTGATTTTCAAGCGTAAAAATATGATTGGGTTCAACGGCAATTAAAGAGTTCAGATAAGGTGGTTACCCAATGGTGTAAGGGTTTGCCGGATCGTGTATCCACCTGCCATCGATGATATATTTGTATTCGTGCAGGCCGGGCGCAAGGGCATAACTGGTTTCCCATCCAAAGTCTGTATGGGTTAGCCTGATCTCATCTTGATTGCAGTTGTTGAAGCTACCGGTTAAGATCACTTTATTTGCATTGGAAAAACCGGGCAGCCTGAAATCTATCAGTTTACCAAAACTTAGTACGGAGTTGATATTGCCTGATTCATCGGTTCTGCTGTCTGGATTTTCGGGGTCGGGGATCCAGTTGTCGTCCACTATAAATTTATAGGTATGGGTTCCCTGTTGCAGATACATTGGCAGTTCCCAGCCGTCAGCAGTTGGCTGCAAAAACAGCTCGTTTGGGTTCCAATTGTTAAAACTGCCTGCCAGCTTCACTTTTTTTGCTTGTTCATAACCTTTGAGCTTAAAAGTGTAGTTGTACACAAAAACTACTGAGTTGTTAGTGCCGTGTTCGTTGTTTTCTTTAGGCTTATTAGCCGGATCAACAGCCCATTTTCCATCAATGATAAATTTGTAGGTATGTTTGCCGGGGCTGAGTTTCAGGCAGTGAATCCAGCCGCTATCAACCCTTTGCATGAGTGTTTGCATGGTGTTCCAGTTATTGAACGATCCGGCCAGCATCACTTTTTCGGCAGTACTACAGCACCTAAGAAAGAAGCAGTATTCGTCGTCAATGGCATTAAAAGCAGTTTTATCAATAAGTTGGTTTACCCCGTACAGGGCAGCTAAACCAGGCTGGTAGCCAATATTTTGTTTAAGAAACTCATCCTGAATAAGTTGTGTAATAAATGGGAGTATTTCTTTTTCAGCAGACAGGGCCTTCGAAATCAGGACTTTCTCGTTGGAGAGCGGGATTACTAGCCAGGCTGTACTGTCGTTGATAAAACGGAAATTCTGTTGAAAGAGGTGTTGTGCAACCAGCGAATCGAGGTCGTATTGTTGCACAAATTTGTCTTGCTCATCGGGGCTCATACCCAGCTTAACGATCAGTTCGAAACGTCCGTTTTTGAATGCGTGCGCCTTCAAAGTCGTTTTGTGCCAGCAGTTTAAGGCTTAGAAAAAATGCCAGGAATAAGAATCGGTATTGCTTCATGGCTTTTCGTTTTTATGAAAGTAAATGCCCAGCTGTCTTTTTTTGAGGTTGAAATGAAAAATCCCCTGCTCAAAGAAAGCACAGCCTAACATACCATCAACCGATACCCCCAAGGCATCGTTCATGGCATTTAGATTCGTAACGATAGTTTACATCCCGTTAAGTGAAATATCACCAATTTTAAAATCATTCATCACGCCAAAAAATACCTCAGTGCTTCATTGTCCTGAGCCATGCAGCGTGCTTCTTTTGGTGATGGTTTTCATAATCTTATCGGGCAGGTAGTTGTGCAGTACATTTACTTCGGCACCGGTATTGAGGCAAAAAGTGTGACGCTTGTTGCTAATTCGGCCTTCGATAAAGTAAATCTCGCTGTAGTTGTACATTGGCAATTCCAGGTCGGGCTTAACAACCGGATGCGGGCGCAGGCGATTGCCGGAAGCATCGAGCCTGTAAAGTTCGATCAAATTTTGCCGTAAGTTGATCACCACTTCAAAACCCCGAAACAGGCTCAAGCCAAAGAAGCCAATTATTTTGGTTTGTCGCGCCGCTTCCAGATGACCCAGATCGGCCAGATCAGCTTGTATGTTTTCAAAAAACACCTCATCAAACTGTAAGGATTTAATTTTTTTTTGGCTTAACTTTTCTACCCGGCCGGTTATTCCTCCGGTTTGGTAGCCATTTTTTGGCCGTCCGTCTCTGAAATAGATGCTGTTAAGCACCAGACCCGAAGCACCAGAATCCAGAATGAGGCTGCCCGATACACTGTCGGCCAGCGCATCCAGCAAGATCAGCTTTCCGGCTCGTTTGATGGGGATAGTCAGGCTTTCGAAATCGCTTATGGTTTCATAGCCCAGCTGTTGATCGGGCCGGGGATTTGAAAGTATTACCGTCCAGTCATTTTTTTCATCCCCGGAGGAAATTCGTTCTGCCCTCACATTCCATTGGAAAGCAAATAAAAGGATAACAAGATAAATAATGCTTTTAACAGTCATAAACCGCATTGGGATGATACTCACAAAAGTAGGGTAATTCTAATCAGTTTGTTTATGACAGTCGAAATTTTTTATTCAGTGTGAAACACTTAACAATAGCATTTACAAAGGGTTATCTGTTATAAATCAGTGTTTTCTGTCACAGATGTATGGGCTAATCTATTTTTTGTTTGCCAGATTTCCGTATTATTGCAGCTTTATAAAAGAATCAAAAATCGCATTATGACTGCACAAATCCTTTTTGCGCTGACTTTGCTGATCACCCTGGCAGTATTTGCTTTTACCATGCGGAGGATCTTTTTCAACTTCAGATATACCAAAAAGAAAAAGCTGACCGACTATCCAGCACGTATCAGGGAAACCTTTAAAGTGGCTATTGCCCAGCAAAAAATCTTCCGGCATCCGGTGATGGGCTTTGTTCATGCCTTGGTTTTCTGGGGTTTTATGGTGATACTGTTTGGCAGCATCGAGATGGTTGTTGACGGACTTTTCGGCACGGAGAGAAGTTTTGCTGTGCTGGGATGGTTTTACGATTTTCTGATGGCAACGGGAGATGTGTTTGCAGCTATTATTGCAATCTCAATCCTGATATTTATGTTCAGGAGGATCTTCCTGCATGTGAAGCGGTTTTATGGTCCGGAGATGAAGCCGGTGTCCAAAGCTGATGCCAATCTGGCCCTTTCTTTCATCCTCTTGCTGATGTTGAGCCTGTTGGGGATGAACACCTTTTATCTGCTTGAAATGCATAATGCAGGGCAGGCTTTTGAGGGTGTTTTTCCGGTGAGCCAATCACTGGCTGATCTTTTTGCCGGGATGTCGGATCAACATATCGTTTTCTGGCATCATTTCAACTGGTGGTTTCATATACTGCTAATCTTTGTTTTTGCTAATGTTTTACCATACAGCAAGCACTTTCATGTGTTTATGTCGGTGCCTAATGTGTTCGTCAGCCGTATTGAGCCGCTTGGCAAAGTAGATAATATGGACAGCATCACCAAAGAGGTAAAACTGATGCTTGATCCTGCTGCACCAATGGAAGCCGGGGGGGAGGAAACTGTGGAGAAGTTTGGAGTGGCGGATGCCAACGATATAAACTGGGTGAATTATATGAATGCCCTCAGCTGTACCGAGTGCGGACGCTGCACGGCTGTTTGTCCGGCCAATATTACCGGAAAATTGCTTTCGCCCCGCAAGATTGTGATGGACGTGAGGGCTCGCATGAAAGAAAAAGGTGCCGGACTGATGAAGGAGGGTGCTGCTTTTGATGATGGAAAATCGCTGATAGGTGATTATATCTCCGAGGAGGAATTGTGGGCCTGCACCATGTGCAATGCCTGCGCTCAGGAATGTCCGATCAATATCAACCAGCCTTCGCTCATCCTTGATATGCGTCGCTATCTGGTGCTTGAACAATCCAAAGCACCTTCGGGATTGAACACGGCCTTTACAAATATTGAAAACAATGGTGCTCCCTGGCAGTATTCGCCCGAAGATCGCATGAACTGGGCTGATGAACTTTTTATTAATAAGCAAGCCTGAGAAATCAAGAAAAAACGAACCGATGATAAATACAACTAGTAAAATTAAAATTGAAGTACCGGTGATGGCTGATCTGGCAGCCAAAGGCCATAAACCCGAATGGCTTTTCTGGGTGGGCTCGGCTGGTGCTTTTGACGATCGCTATAAAAAGGTTACCCGCGAATTTGTGAAACTGCTTACCTATCTGGGCATTGATTATGCCGTTTTGGGTATTGAGGAAACCGATAGCGGCGATGTGGCCAGACGTGCAGGCAATGAAATGCTCTTTCAGATGCAGGCACTGCAAAATATTGAAATATTGAATGCTTACGAAGTAAAAAAGATAGTGACCTGTTGCCCGCACGACTTTAACACCCTCAAAAATGAATATCCCGAGTTGGGCGGACATTATGAGGTATGGCATCATTCGCAGTTTCTGGCCGAAAAGCTAAAAGCCGGCAATCTCAAAGGTGTTTCAGATGCTTTTGCTTCTAAGAAAATTGTTTTTCACGATCCTTGCTACCTGGGCAGGGGCAATGGCGAATATGAGGCTCCGCGCTCGGTGTTGGATGCTATTCCCTCAGAAAAGGTTGAGATGAAGCGCAACAAAAGCTTTGGCTTGTGCTGTGGAGCCGGCGGCGGACAAATGTTTAAGGAGGCCGAAAAAGGCAACAAGGAAGTGTTTATCGAACGCACCGAAGAGGCCATTGCTACCGGAGCGGATATCATTGCTACCGCCTGTCCGTTTTGTATGGTGATGATGACAGATGGTATCAAATACAAAAACCAGGAAGAGCGCATGAAAAATTACGATATTGCCGAGCTGCTGAGTTTGAGTTTGGGGCTTTGAGAGTGAGTGATTTAATAAAGTAAAATACCCCAAGATATTATTTCGAATTTATTGCATTTTGTTGATTGAAAAATATTAGCTTAAATTTAAAAAGGGCAAATCTTTCTTTGTCTTTTCAGTCCCAAAAAGTTTGTTATTGCCATCCCAAACAAGATTGATATTACGATCCATTTCTAAATAATCTAACATCCATGATTGATCAATGTTTAAAGGATTTTCAATTACCAATATTAATTTAGCTTGTGGTTTATTTTGTAGATACCTATATTCATAAAGTTGACTAATACCCTTCCTTATCTGAGATCTACTATTTTTATTGTTAGTAGATTTCATTTCGAAAATATAATCCTGATCTAATCTAACAGCAAGATCAATTAATTGATTTGATTTAGGTATTCCCCCAATTTCTCTAATTCTTCGAGCAATAAGATTTACAAGTGTTACGTGAGAATTTGATGCTCTCTCAAGTTTTGCTTGATCTTTGAAAACAAGGATTTCATTAATCGCGTTTGATACACGTTTTTCTATTTCTTCATACTCATTGAGTTCACCTGTTGCTGGTAATAGTGGTTGAGTATAATCATGAATTTTAAAGAATGGAACTTCATTGTTGAAGTTGTTTTGAATCTTAAAGTAACCTGACTCAGATAAATTCAAAAACCCTAACGACCTTGGCCATGCAAGGATTGTTGAGATTCTACGAGGTATCATTGAACTGCCCATGCTAGGTTCAGCAATCAATTGAAGATAATCAATGATTTGCTTTCTTGTTCTGCCTGCTGGGTGCAGCTCCAAATAAGGCAGAAGCTTTTGATAGATTTCAAGGTTTAAAACGGATGAAATAAATAGGGAATTGGAAATTGTTGGATTTTGAACTAAACTGTTGCCTTTAGTTGTTAAAGTTGAATTATTCTTATGATTTTCAATGAACCCTAGCATCTCAGCTGCTTTTCGGTAATACCTTCCTTGACGGTCATCACCTTGTATGCCAGGAACTTTATTTGCGATTTCAAGATCTGTTCTTGCTCCATGCGCAACGGCAAGAACTGTCAATAATACAGATTCAACTCTATCTGCTTGAGGTAAATCACTACTATTAATTCTTCTCATTAGCTTCCGATAATTAAGTATTCTTTAACACGATTATTCTTATTTCCGATTTTATGTGATTGTGTTCCAAATGAATATATGTGATTAATTTCATGTGCTATTACTGTAGTTTTAAATCCTTTTAATATTTCCAGTAATTCTTCTTTAGTTGGTAATGAATTGGAAGAATAAGATACGGCAATAATTGACTTTTTATATTTTTCAAATAATTTTTCAAATTCACTGTATGCTTCAATTTTGTTTGAAAAAGGTGTTCTATAGCTTTTGAACTTTTTGGTCTTCGTGTGTTCTTGAATTTTGATACCATCCCAATTTTTTACAAGTCCTTCAACAAAATGATACCTTCTGACGTAATCATTATCAGACTTAATGCTAAAATAAGGAGGATCCAAATATACTAAATCTGATTGTAAATCGAGATTTTGAGTTTCATAATTAAATGATTTGTTTTGTTGTCCGTTGTTAAAGACAGCCTTATTGATCAGAGAAGTGCTAATAATAAAATGTTCTTTAAGAGAAGTTTTTATATCTTTCCGCCCATCGTCATATCTATGACCGATAAAGGTAAAAATACCTCTTGGTCTCTTTTTCATACAAGCTCTCGAAAGTGCCGCTAATGCAATTGACTTTTTGTATTTGTTATCGAGTAAATCAATATTAGCCCGAACTTGATCTAAAAAATTGTTATCACTGTTAGAAAAGTAAAGATCTCTGAAAGTAGTACTTATAAAATCATTGTCATTTTCCCTATTAATAAGCAATTTAATATCAGATGGTTCGAGATTAATTTCACTATTCTCAATAATAGCATTGGCATTATGATAACTCATTGCCATGAAATCATTACTAATAACTCTTTTGCCTTGACATTTCATGAAGTAGCCAACAATATTGCTTCCTGCAAAAGCATCGTAAAATGACTCAAATTCATATTCTCGCAAAAATTGCCAAATTTCGCCGATGATTTTATTTTTACTTCCCATGTATCGTGAACCCGGGAAGAATTCAAATTGATTTACTAATGTTGGTATGTCTATCTGTGAACTCATTAACTTCCGATTACTATGATATCAATTCCTTTCCTTTTACTTGCATCACTATTAATTAATCGCTTTGTTTCAATTCGTTTGATTTCAAAATTTTTGTACAATTCAAGAATCACAGGATGCTCTGAATTAGTCAAAATTACATGACAACCCATATTCACTAATCTTTCGAATTCTTCCTTTAGGGCTATCTGGTCATCATGATAAAAAAACTCCTTCGTATACCTCTTAAAATCGCTGTACTTACCCACAGGGTAATATGGTGGGTCTAAAAAGATGAAATCACCCTTACGTGCATATTTTTTTAGTGTTTCTGTATAATCTGCAAATTCAATTATTGTGTTTTGCAAAAACTCACTAGCGTTTCTTAATCCCTCACTATCCAAGAAACTACCTGTTCTTTTACCGTATGGAACATTAAATTTACCTTTTTTATTAACACGATATAGGCCATTAAAACATGTTTTATTCAAATAAATTAATCTTGCGGCTCTTTCAATATTTGATAGTTTTTCTGTATCCACAGCCCTAATATTGTAGTAAAAAGTTTCATTGTTTTTGAAACTCTCAAGATGGGATATCACATCTTCAACAGAATTTTTTATGGCCTTATATGTAATTATTAATTCAGAATTTAAATCACCGATAACAGCATTCGTGGGATTTAAGAAAAAATAAAACGCTCCTCCACCTATGAATGGTTCAATGTATTTATTAAAGACCTTTGGTGTATATTTAACTAGTTCTGGAATTAGTTGTGTTTTTCCACCTGCCCATTTGAGGAATGGTTTTATTCCGATTTCTGTTGGAAACAATCCAAGTGGATCAAAAACAGATGGCAATATTTCAACTTCATTATACATTATTTTCTTGTATTTTTTTACCATTAAGATATTCTAAGGTTTCTTCAGCTATTTTCAATGCATCAATAGCATTTTCTTCATCTTTAATTTCGTATGCAATTTTTTCTCCAAGCCAAATTGCTAAAAGTTTATGTTTTGCAATTTTGTAAAAGTTTGCAAGTGCGAGTACTTGCTCTTTTGTTGCTCTTCTCTCTCCTCGTTCGATTTTACTCAATAAAGCCTGATCAATATCTATTGCAGAAGCAACTTGCCTAAGATAAAGTTGACGATGCTCACGTAGAACTCGTATCATGGAACCTAAACCATTCATAGTAGAATTATATTGACTTGACAAGAAACGTCAAAAGTATAAAAGTTTCAGGTATACTTTTAGTTTTACTAAAGTTTTTATCTACTCAAACCTCAAACCCTCCTTTTCCAGTTGTTTTTTAAGTGAGTTTACAGCTTTGTTAAGCGAGCGGACGTCTTTGCCTAGTTCGAAGGAGGTTTGTTGCAATTGTGCCAGAACCGTCAGGCTATTGGCCAGTTGCCGGCCTGAATCCAGTAACAACTGATCGCTGGTGGAGGTGTGTCGTGGCCCATTATGCTGCTGCCATTCAAGCCATTGATTATAGTTCTCAACGGCATTGTTGTAGCTGGTGGTAGCCTGATTCAGCAGTTCGACCTCCCTATTGTAGCGTAAAATCTCGAGGTTGTCCGATAGGTATTTGAGCCTTATATTCAGGGCTTCATGAGGAAAGTAATCGCGATGGATGCGTTGATACTCGGCCAGCATTTGATCCGTTCCATCAAGAGCGATATGTGTGGCTATTGAATCGGCAAAGTGAAAAGAGGCATTTGTTTTTTTGTTGTCAAATTTTTGAAGGATAAAAGCCTGATGCGAAAGCGGCTGTTCGCTAAACTGCCAGATCGGATCGTACGGCATATGTGTGTGACGTATCTGTTCGGGTTTTACCATAAAAAATGCCGGATCGAAACGGGCTTCATAGCGTTTATTAATAATTGAACCGGCTGCCCAGGTTGGGTCGAAAAGCATCCAATGTCTGTCAATTTTTGCGGCTACCCAGGCATGTGGTATTGGGCTTATCATTTGCCCTTGCCGGGTATAGCCACCAATGGTATAGGACTTTATATTAAGTAATTGCAGCACGCTGTCCATAATGCCTGCATAGCCTTCGCAAACACCTTTGCGTTGTTTAAAAGTTCGTTCGATAATCATTTGCGGGCTTTCATTTCGTTTGCTTCCGTGCTGCCGATAGGCTTGCATATCATAGGTGATGTTGTTGCCCAGCCACCAATAGAGGGCGGCTGTTTTGTCTTCATCCTGCCGAAAGTTTTGATCAATAAATTCAGCCAGGTCTGCAATTTCCCTGAAAGCTGATTTCTCTTTCCTGAACGTGCTCTCAATGCTGCTCCAATCAGGTGGATCATCTGCAAAGGCAAGCTGAAACCCTGCCAGAAAGCCAAAAATCAATAGAATAAGCTGCCTTATCATAGCATAGAAACGTTGATTCAGCAGGCTTATTTTTTTTGCTTAAAAAGAAAAATCCCGACGAGTGCAATACTGCCGGGATTTAAATTATTTTGTATCAGTTGTTACTCAACCATTACAGCTTCTTTAACCGCTTTATGCGCTTTTGCTGATTTTAATACCGGACGATCATTTACGATCACCATTTCATTAATCAGGTTTTGAGCTCCAGCAAATTTGTCGATAATCAGCATTACATAACGAATATCCACATTGATGGTGCGTTGCAGCTCTGGCTCAAAGGCAATGTCGCCACTCATGGCTTCCCAGTTGCCATCAAAAGCCAGACCTATCAACCGGCCTTTGGCATCGATCACCGGGCTACCGGAGTTACCGCCGGTGATGTCGTGTGTGGTAAGCATATTCACTGTCATACTGCCGTCTTTGTTGGCATACGGACCGTAGTCTTCTGTTTTAATAATTTCCTTTAACCGATCGGGCACTACAAATTCCCAGGTGGTTGGATCTTCTTTATCAAGAATACCTTTGGTGGTAGTGATGAAATCATAATGAACAGCATCGGCCGGATAATAATCTTCGACGGTTCCATAGGTTAGTCTCAGGCTGAAATTGGCATTGGGATAGTATTTTTTGTCAGGTTGCATCTGGCGCAAACCAGCCATAAACAAGCGATTGCCTTTATTGAGCTGGTCGTAGGCATCACCGGTTTTGCTCATCATTTCGTTGTAGGATGCAATGAATGCGCGAACCAGCTCAAAAGCAGGATCTTTTAAAATGGTTTTTGCTTTTGGACTATTGAGCAATGCATTTACTGAGGATTCGGAGACAAATGTTGATTTTTTGAAAACATCAGCAGCGTATGCATCAAAATTACCTTTGTACTTATCGGCTATTTCTTTCAGTGCTTCGGGTTGCTGATTGGCAGGAACATCTTTGTAATACATCTGCATCATGCTTGCCAGCAAATTTTGGTCGATACCCCTGTCGTAGTTTTTAAAATGTCCTTCTAAAGAGGCTTTGAGGCGATCGGTTTGCTGAACGATTTCGGCCTCATCAGTTTTTTTATCTTCAAGCAGTTCAGCCAGTTTGTTAAAACGGTTGGCAAAGCCAAGGATTTCGGGGCCGCGCAACACGGCTTCCATCATATACCAGCGAGCCAGGTTGTATTCGCCTATGGTGTTGTAAGCATTTTCGATCAGTGGCAAAGCCTCACCATAAGTCGATTTCATTGCAGGATTTTCAGAAAGCCATTGATTGAAATCGGCTTCAATCTGACGTTTTTTGTCGGCAACTTTCAGGCGTTTCAGGCCTTTGGTCTGGCCAATAAAATACTTCCAATAGTTGGCAGTTCCGGCATATTTTGAGGCATATTGCAAGCGGGTTTTTTCGCTGGCATCCATACCTTCGCGCATCACACGTAATTTTTCTTCACGGATTTTTACAATGGTCGGATTGCTTTCTTTTACGGCCATATCAACTCCCCATGAGGTGAGGTACCTGTCGGTGCTTCCGGGGTTTCCGAGAATCATAGAGAAGTCGCCTTTTTCAATTCCGGCTATTGATATTGGTAAAAAATGACGGGGCTTGAAAGGTTTGTTTTCAGGGCTGTAATCAGCAGGTTTATTATCCGGTCCGGCATACACCCTGAAGATGGAGAAGTCGCCGGTATGGCGGGGCCACATCCAGTTATCGGTGTCGGCTCCAAATTTACCGATGGCCTCTGGCGGGGTGCCTGCAAGACGGATGTCTTTGAAGGTTTCGTAGGTAAGCAGATAAAACTCATTGCCTTCAAAATAATCTTTTACCACAGCATCGTAATGTGTGTCTTTTGTGGCCTCTTTTACTATTGCTTTGCGGTTTTCGTTCAGCTTGTCGTTTCTTTCTTTCTCTGTCATTTCGGCCGAAACACCTTCCAGCATACGAGCGGTTACATCATCCATGCGGATAAGAAACTGGGCTGTGAGGCCTGGAATAGGTATTTCTTCTTCCATATTTTTTGCCCAAAAGCCATCAGAGAGGTAATCGTTTTCGACTGTACTTACCGACTGAATTGAACCATATCCACAGTGGTGGTTGGTAAGCAACAATCCCTGATCTGAGATGATCTCGCCAGTGCAGCCTCTGCCAAAAATTACGATAGCATCTTTCAGGCTGCCCTGATTAACACTGTAGATTTCTTCGGCTGTGAGCTGAAGTCCCATTTTTCGCATGTCCTCATAATTGAGCCGGTCAATAAACATTGGAATCCACATGCCTTCATCGGCTTTCACTTCCATGCGAAACAATCCCAGGCCAAGCACCATCAGGATCAACAAGTTTTTCATTTTAAACATCATATCAAGTTTAGTTAGATAATAATTTTTTTCCGCCACAAATTTAGCAATTTAAGGCTTTCAATAGTGCAGTGAGTGCATTGCTGAACAAAAAATCTGCCATGCTGTTTGTGCTTTATGCAAAAGTTATGGGACGAGAGATTTTCGCAGGAAGAGTATATCTACGGCGAATCACCAAATGAATTTTTTAAATCGACACTAAAGGATTTGCCTCCCGGTAAGCTCCTGCTTCCGGGCGAGGGCGAAGGACGTAATGCGGCCTGGGCTGCCTGCCGAGGATGGGATGTTGTAGCTGTGGATTACAGTCATGCAGGCAAAGCCAAAGCCCTGAAACTTGCTCAAAAACATCAGGTAAAGCTGGATTATCGTGTACAGGATCTGGCAGATTTGAACTTTGCGGAAAACTCATTTGACGCAATTGCCCTGGTTTTTGTTCATCTGCCGGCATCAGTCAGAAAGCGGGTGCATCAAAAGTTGATTCGAAGCCTAAAACCCAATGGATTATTTATTCTGGAGGCCTTTCATAAGGATCAGTTACAGCATAATACAGGTGGGCCCAAAAATGCTGAGATGCTATATGACAGTGCGCTGTTGAATTCAGATTTTGGAGACTTACAACTAAGGCAACTTACTGAAACACGCACGATGCTCAATGAGGGCAATTGGCACAAAGGCCAGGCGGCAGTAGTACGGTTTATTGGTAAAAAACCAAATGAGCTTGCTAGGCCAAAAAGGAATAAATCGTTTCGAGCAATTGATGGCGGTCGATAGGTTTTGTGATGTAGGCATCGCAACCCGCTTCCTGGGCTTTTTGTATTTCAATATCCATGGCGTAAGCTGTTTGGGCAATCACAGGCAATTCGGGCCGGAGCTTTTTGATGGTTTCCGTAGCTACATATCCGTTGGTGCGCGGTAATCTGATGTCCATCAAAATCAGGTCTATTTTTTCTTTTCCTTCACGAATTATATTGATGGCTTCATCGCCATCCATAGCCCAAAGCACCTTTACCCGGGTTGGACGAAGCATCACCAGCAGCAGGTTGTAATTCATTTTTTCGTCTTCAACAATTAAAATTTGCTTGTCGGGCCAATGATAGGAATGTTTTTGTTCGGTGATCGAAATGCTTGGTTTTGATTCTATTTGCACAATGGCAGCCGGAATGGTAAAACGAAATTCAGATCCCGATCCCGGCTCGGATTTTAAACTTACTTTCCCTTCCAGCAAATCTATCAATCCTTTGATGATTGAAAGTCCCAAACCTGTGCCGCCGTATTTTTTCGTGCTGCTGTAGTCCAACTGCCTGAAGCGCTTAAAAATGAGTTCGTGCTTGTCTTTGCTTATGCCAACACCAGTGTCTTTCACAAAGAAATGCAGTTGACGGTCAACTATTTCATAACCCATTTCAATGGTGCCGGTTTCGGTAAATTTAAAAGCATTATCCAACAAATTACTAAATATCTGCTGCAACCTTACAGCATCAGTATTTACAGTAAGATTGCTGATATGTGCGGGTGTATTGAGTTTGAAGTCAAGATCCTGTTTCCCCTTTTTAGTACGCAGCTGATCATACGAACGGTAAAGATTATGCATCATTTCATTGAGCACAAAATTGGTTTTATGCAGACGCATTTGTCCGGATTCAATCTTGGCAATGTCGATGATATCGTCGATTAAACGGAGCAAAACCTGACCACTGTCGAAGACAATTTGCGAGTATTCTTCTCTTTCGTCTTGTGGCAGATCGGGATCGCGCAAAAAATCAACAAAGCCAATGATATGATTCATTGGGGTTCGGATTTCGTGCGACATGCTGGTAAGAAAGGCGGTTTTAAGCTTATCAGATTCTTCTGCTTTTTCGAGGGCTTTGATCAGTTCGTATTCGGTCATTTTTCGTTTCGAAACATCCCCAATAATCAGAATAAAGGAGAGGGCATCGCTCATTTTGCTCGAAACAACGGTTCCTCTGCACTTAAAATAAGCATCTTTGTCTTTGTTGAGGGTAAATGGAGCTTCGATATCAAAACCAACTTTCTGGTCGATCATCTGACTGATTTTCCGGCTAAGTTCAGTCCCCAGAAAAGGTTTAAAATTTTTCACATTCATCTTGTTGATGATGTCGGCGGCCGTGGTGTCGAATGTCTTTAAAAATGCCGGATTGGCTGCTGTGATATAGCCATAACGATCAAGGTTTAAAATAGCAAGTGGGATATTGTTTATCGTAACTGCCAACCTGTGTTCAATATCTTTTTCTGATTGCTGGTTTTGCAGATGAAGTTGTTCCTGAAGTTTCGAAACTTGCTGCTTCAGCGAAGATATTTCTGCCAGAAGTGCTTGTTTTGTTTTACTGTTATCTTCCATCGGTATATCCGGGTATATCCTTCCGTTTAGTTTTCTGACAAGTTTTAATAAAATTAATGTTTCATACGTTAAAAGCAGCGTGAAGGTTACCCCTAAAAACGAAAACTTCCTAATATTGTTCGGCTACTAAAATTTTTACGGGTATAACTCTGCCTTTTTGACTAAAAAAGTGTACGAAATAAAGCCCGTTTTTAATTTGTTGTGGCAGCTTAAGTGCATCCTGATTTGAAGTGATTTGCCAGCTTGCCAATTGATGGCCGGCTATGTCGAAAAGGATAGCTTTCTTCAAAGAAAGGTGAGTTTTAAAATGAAGGATATTTCCATAAATTGGATTTGGAAAAATTGTCATTTCCTGATTGCTGGTGTTTACACTTAAACCAGGAAATACGCCACAATCTTGAATAATTTCGAGACTTTTTTCCCGGATTTGAGGCAGCATGGCATACAAAGCATCACCCGGACAAGCTGTTGAACAGCCATCGCGATGGCCGGCTATGGTTCCAAGCTCCTGATTGAGCGGATGAGCTGAACTTCCTTCCGGATCGAGATTTGATTGGATGGCCTTCCAGCTGATAAGTTTGTTTAAGGTGTTGATTGCCGCTTCGTTTGGAACCTGTGTCATAAAAGTGCCAAGCAAACAAATGCCCATTGTGCCTGAATTACTGGCACAAAAATGCGCACCAAGCACATTGTCCTGCATCAGATTTTCGCCCGGATCGCGACCGGCAAATAATACACCATCCGGACTGATAAGATAATTATAACCCATGTCGGACCAGCCATTTACTTCGGTGTGATACAAATAAATACTACGAACGAGGTTTACATAATCAGTTATTTCGTTATCGGTTGCCGAATGATGAATAATCTGATGGCTCACGGCGTTTGGAATTCTGTCGTAATCAGGATCGGGAAGTCCTTGGCGCCATTCTTCCTGCATGATCATGTCAGGATGTGTGCAGCTGTCGCTGGTATAATTTTCGCGCTTTAAATTTTTATTTAATTCCGGAGTATGAATGAGATAGGCTGATCTTATTTGCTGCTGATCTGCCTCAAAAATTCTAAAACTTGTTTGGGCACTGTCAAAAACAATGAGATTGCTCATAAGCAGGCCATTACTGATCGGGGAATGTTCATCCGGAATGATTTCATAATTCCTGCCTGCTACCCTGATGCTTGCCTTTGCTGATGGTGTTGGATCCATTTCAAAAGCAATGGCCCTGAATTCCCGGCTCTGATATTTTGTGGTATTTTGTTCAAGTGTGATCTTTGTAACCCATTGCGCCTTAACAGGTAAGCTTATCATACAGCCAATGCCAATCAATAAAATCCAAAAATATTTCATCGATAATCTCTCAAGTTTTGTCGTTTTCGACTGGCAAAATGTGGCTATTCCCAAAAATTAAAACCTTCCTGTAAGCAGGGTTTGAAATTATTAGTTTCCAATGTTGATTTTCCAGTTAAAAACTACTCTTTATAACAGATTTTAGAAATACAAAGGAAAGCTTTTTTCGAATTTGACAGAGAAAGTAAATCAAATAAATTAAAATGAAAATGCCCGTGAAATAAGATTCACAGGCATTTCGGGGGTAAAAACAATAATGAAAAACTAATTAGTTGCTTATGTTGGCTGAAACGCTACTCGTGCTCTCGTTGATGAAGTAGAAAGTTTTTCCACTATAATCTGCACTGCTGATTTTGATTGGGGCAACCTGCACAATTGAAGCTCCAGTGCTCAGGCTGCTCAGGTCGTCAGCCGTAAACTGGCACGAAACAGCATTTCCGGGCAGCACTTTTAACACACTTCCAACCTGAAAATAAACTGAATCAGCATTGTTTACAGAAGCCACGGTCAGGGTATATCCGGATTTGGAAACATCCGAACTGCTTGTAACAGCACCTACACTCGGGAAAGCTGTGTTAACCGTATGCGAAAATGATGGAATATTGCCATTTCCGGAAACATCCCAGGTAATGCTGCCACTCAGATCGATACCAGTCGGGTTGGTGAGCGATGGGGTGAAAGCATAGCTGTTATTGGAGTGTTTTGTGAGGGCATTGCCTTTGAGCTCAACTGTTCCGGCATCGGTGAATGAATTGTAAGCATCATCAGTAAACACCGCTACTCCCAGACCTATTGTCGTGGTAACATCTCCGATAGGTGTTGAGGTTATGTTTTGGGTTTTGATAGCGACAAGAGTTCCTGATCCCATCTGTGGCATCGGATTATCAGTGGGAGGGTTATCGCCGCCACCCGGATCTGTATTGTCGTCATCTTTTTTATTACAGGAAGCAAGCGTAAAAGCTGCCACGAAGATACCTGCCAGGGCAAGCTGGCTGAGGTTTCTAAAATTTAAATGAATTGATTTCATACTCTTTAGTTTTTGAGGTTTTTTGATTAATGAATAGGTGACAAAATTAGGCTGGCTGGCAGACAAAAATACTGTGGTAAAATACTGATTTGCATCCGTATATTACCGTAGATTATACCTGAAATGGACATTATAAGGAAGGAAAACCAGTCCTTTTTGCACAGGCAGAAAAAAAATCGGTTAAATTTACTTTCGGATTTTCTTAGAATAATTTGGCAAAAACCGGCCAGGGTTCATCCTGAGGCAAAGGTGCCTGAAAAGTTAACATTGCTTTTGTTACCGGATGCTGAAAGCTTAACTTCCAGGCATGAAGGCTGATAGAAGCATCGGGGTTTGATCTTTTTGCACCGTATTTAAGGTCGCCTTTCACCGGACAGCCAATGGCAGCCAGTTGCGCCCGTATTTGATGATGCCTGCCGGTGAGCAGGTTTATTTGGAGCAGCGAATAGTGATCTGCCTTTGCCAGTAAGTTGTATTCGAGGATGGCTTGTTTGGCACCCGGAGTCTCTGCCGAAACAGCGTATGATTTATTCTGTTTTTCGTTTTTCTTCAAAAAATGAATGAGTTTGTCAGTGGGCTTTGGAGGAATGTTCTTAACGATGGCAAGATAGGTTTTGTGCCAGTTTTTATCTTTTAGCTGCATCGTCAAACGGCTCAGTGCTTTGCTCGTTTTGGCCAGCAGCAGCACACCGCTCACAGGCCGGTCGATGCGATGCACCAGGCCAATAAAAGCAGCACCTGGTTTATTTCCTTTCCATTTCAGGTAGTCGGCAGCCTCAACGAGCAAAGAAGCATCACCGGTTTTGTCGCCCTGCACCAATTCGGATGGCCGTTTGTTGATCACTAAAAGGTGATTGTCTTCGAACAATACGCGCGATTCAAACGGATGCGGCATATACAAAACAAGAGTTAAGGGAGGTGATTAATATTGTTCCCGTTCATTAGGAAAGTCAGCAGTTTTTACATCACTAATGTAACTAAAAACAGCCGTTTTGATTTCGTCGTGCAGGTTGTGATAGCGACGCAAAAAACGAGGCGAAAACTTTTGATTAATGCCCAGCATATCATGCAAAACCAGCACCTGACCGTCCACCTGATTGCCGGCGCCTATACCAATAATTGGAATTCTGACACTTTGTGTTACTTCGGCTGCCAGATGTGCAGGAATTTTTTCGAGCACGATGCCAAAACAACCTGCCTGTTCCAGGATTTTTGCATCACGTCTCAGCTTTTCAGCTTCTTTATCATCGGTAGCCCGCACCACATAAGTACCGAATTTATTGATGCTTTGCGGTGTGAGGCCAAGATGCCCTAAAATCGGAATGCCGGCACTGAGGATTCTGTCAACCGATTCCACAATTTCTTCGCCGCCTTCCATCTTGATGGCATTGGCTCCTGACTCTTTCATAATCCGAATGGCCGACGAAAGGGCTTCTTTTGAATTTCCCTGGTAGGTGCCAAAAGGCATATCCACAACCACCAGCGATCTTTTTACTGCCCTGGCCACCGAGCTGGCATGATAGATCATCTCGTTTAAAGTGATGGGCAAAGTGGTTTTATGCCCCGCCATAACGTTAGAGGCACTATCGCCCACTAAAATCACATCAATGCCTGCTTCGTCCAGGATTTGTGCCATCGAATAATCGTAAGCCGTAAGCATTGCAATTTTTTCACCTTTGAGCTTCATCTCCTGAAGAACATGTGTGGTGATCTTTGGGATATCTTTTGAAGAATACATGATTGTTATGATTTTCATGCAAAAGTAATGTTTTTTAATTGTAGAAAACCTGACTTCTGACCCCAAAAAACTTAATCTTGAGCCCACTCCGAATAGTCAAAAAACTGCTGGATTTTAGCTTTTTTACTCCTGCCCTCTTAAGGGGGAAAGCTAAAAATCAGCAGTTTAAGAAAGTCCCCCTTGAGGGATTTAGGGCAAATTGACTTTTCGGAGAGGACTCAATCTTGCATTTGTGAATCGGCTATTCCTTATTCACGCTGAATCTATTAGTTGTTTTCATTAACTGACTAATCGAATACCGTTTACTGGTCTGTGGTTGAATGGGAGAAAATATATTGTAATTTTGGCCGTTTGTCAGGAAACCGGATTTTCTGATATGTTTTTTACAAAATAATCCAAGGAACTCATGAATTTCAAAAAGATTACCGGCATTTTCGTTGTTTTGGTCACAATTTTGGCAGGATTAAATTCGTGCAGCACAGATGTTGATTTGTATGCTGATTACAAAGATATTACAATTGTTTATGGCTTGTTGGATGCCGGCCAGGACACCAATTTCATAAAAATCACCAAAGCTTTTTTGGGCCCCGGTAATGCCCTGGAGATAGCCAAAGATCCGGATTCGAGTAACTATGCCGAAAAACTGAATGTAATACTTCAGGGACGGAAAAACGGCAACGACCTGACTCCAATTGTATTGGATACCCTTACCATTCACAATAAGCTGGCTGGCGATTCTATTTTTTATTTCCCAAGTCAGTTGCTTTATTACACAGATGCAAGCCTTGATCCGGAAGCTACCTATACCCTGAAAATTGCACCCGAATCGAAAGCCATCGAAGCAGAAACCGATTTGATTGCTTCGTTTGGCGTTGTGAGGCCGGTTAACATGATCAATTTTGCTTCCACCCTTGCCACTCAAATTGAATGGAATTCGGCGCGCGGAGGCAAACGTTATGAGGTGCAGCTCGTTTTTTATTACAAAGAATTACATCCCGGAAATCCGGATACCCTCTACAAGCAACTGGACTGGAATTTGGGAACCCGACATGCCCAAAATCTTGATGGAGGCGAAGCCATGAGTGTGAGTTATATGGGTAGCGATTTCTACAACCGCCTGGGACAACAGCTTGATGACGTACTTAACGTAAAACGCTGGGCAGGCGAAGTGGTGCTTACAATTTCGGCAGGTGGCGATGAGCTGAGTACCTTTATTGATGTAAATGCTCCCTCAAACAGCATCGTGCAGGAAATACCTCAGTACACGAATATTACAAATGGTTATGGAATATTTTCGGCCCGAAGCAAAGCAGAAAAAACATACAAACTCAGTGTACTTAGCGAAACAAAACTGGTTGAAGACTACGATTGGGGCTTTAGATTCTAAGATTGATTCTCACTGACAGGCTAGGTTAAGTCGCGAACTGTCTTTTTGTCATTCCAGTTTATTAGTCCCTTCAATCTCAGCAGATATTATTGTTAAATAGTTGATAATAAAGGCGTTTAATAATCGCTTTGTTTTTTCGTTTTGGCCGAATAAGTCCTTTATTTGTAACTTTTTTCTTCCATATGGTTTTGGCACAATCCTTGACAAACACCAATTCAAAGCTTAAGAATTGAACATAAATTTTGATAAAAAGGAGGATAACTAAATGGGAAAAATAATTGGAATTGACCTTGGAACAACCAACTCTTGCGTTGCAGTAATGGAAGGTAACGAGCCGGTTGTAATCCCGAACAGCGAAGGCCGTCGTACAACGCCTTCAATCGTGGCATTTACCGAAAACGGAGAACGCAAGGTGGGTGATCCTGCCAAACGTCAAGCCATCACAAACCCCGAAAAGACTGTTTCTTCGATCAAGCGCTTTATGGGCGAAACATTCGATCAGGTTTCTAAAGAAGTTGGCCGGGTACCTTATAAAGTTGTTAAAGGTCAAAATAATACACCACGCGTTCAGATTGATGACCGTATGTACACCCCGCAGGAAATTTCGGCTATGGTGCTTCAGAAAATGAAGAAAACCGCTGAAGATTACCTGGGCCAAACGGTAACCGAAGCAGTAATTACCGTACCCGCTTATTTTAGCGATTCCCAAAGACAGGCTACTAAGGAAGCCGGTGAAATTGCTGGTCTCAAAGTAAAACGTATTATAAATGAGCCTACCGCCGCAGCTTTAGCCTACGGTTTGGATAAAAAGAAAAATGACGTAAAAGTTGCCGTGTTCGACCTTGGTGGGGGTACTTTTGATATCTCAATCCTTGAATTAGGTGAAGGAGTTTTCGAAGTAAAATCAACCAATGGTAATACTCACCTGGGTGGTGACGATTTTGATGATGCGGTGATTCAGTGGCTGGCTGACGAATTTAAAAAAGACGAAGGCCTTGATCTGCGTAAAGATCCGATGGCACTTCAACGCTTGAAAGAAGCAGCCGAAAAAGCAAAAATCGAACTTTCCAGCTCTACCGAAACAGAGATCAACCTGCCCTATATTATGCCGGTTGATGGCGTGCCAAAGCACCTTGTTCGTAAGCTCACCCGTTCCAAATTTGAACAGCTCACCGATTCGCTCATTCGAGGAACAATCGAACCTTGCCGTCAGGCACTTAAAGATGCCGGAATGACTGCCAGCGATGTGGATGAAGTGATTTTGGTAGGTGGTTCAACACGTATTCCGGCCATCCAGAATATTGTTAAGGATTTCTTTGGAAAAGAACCTTCGAAAGGTGTAAATCCTGATGAAGTAGTGGCTGTTGGTGCTGCTATTCAGGGTGGCGTACTCACCGGAGAGGTTAAAGATGTGCTGTTACTCGACGTTACACCGCTCAGCCTGGGTATCGAAACCCTTGGTGGTGTGATGACAAAACTTATCGAGTCGAACACAACTATTCCAACAAAGAAATCAGAGGTGTTCTCAACGGCAGCTGATAATCAACCTTCTGTTGAAATTCATGTGTTGCAGGGCGAGAGGCCAATGGCCAATCAAAACAAGAGTATCGGACGTTTCCATCTCAATGATATTCCACCTGCACCTCGCGGCGTTCCACAGATTGAAGTAACTTTTGATATTGACTCTAACGGTATTTTGCACGTTTCTGCCAAAGACAAAGCTACCGGTAAATCGCAAAGTATTCGCATCGAAGCATCTTCGGGGCTTACTGATGCCGAGATCCAGAAAATGAAGGATGAGGCTGCAGCCAATGCCGAAACAGATAAGAAAGAGCGCGAGAAAATAGATAAACTAAATTCAGCTGATGCACTGGTATTCCAAACCGAAAAACAGTTGAAAGAATACGGCGATAAACTTCCGGCTGATAAAAAGTCAGAAATAGAAAGTGCCCTTGAAGAGCTCAAAAAAGCACATCAAAGTCAGGATATTCCTGCCATAGATGGAGCCATGAATAAGCTTAACGGCATCTGGCAGTCGGCTAGTGAAGAGATGTACAAAAACACACAGCAGTCTCAGGATGGCGCACAGCCCGGTGCTGATGCCAACGCTGGCTCATCTGCCGGTCAAGGCGGTGATGATGAAGTAACTGATGTGGATTTTGAAGAAGTTGACGATAAAAAGTAGAATTAACTTATATCTTAATATTTGGGGCTTGATCCATTGGTGATCAGCCCTTTTTTTATTGTTTTTTTAATCTGCCAAGCTTTTTTTATCCTTAACTTTGGCGTTTGAAATTGTGGAATTATTCTCAAAAATTTAAGCTTATGAAAAAACTTATCTTTACTATTTTAAGTCTGGCTTTTGTAGCATTTTTAATGCCACTGCATGCCCAAAACCTGGTTGTAAATGGCGACCTTGAAGCATGGAACTCTGACACCGAACCTAGCGGTTGGACTAAAGCCGAAAGTATTTCCAAGGAATCAACCACTATTCATGGTGGTAGTTTTTCGGCTCGTCACACTTCTGGCGATGGCACCCTCGATTTTCAGCAGGATGTTGATGGCATTGTTCCCGGAACCACTTATACCATTGAGTATTATTATTATGACAACGATCCGGCTGCCCGCACCCGTATCTGGGCTTACTGGATGGACGAAGGCAATACTTATCTGGATGATGATGCTGAAGTTTTGCGCCCGGGCACCTACAGCGAAGATAATGCCAACTGGATGCAGTATTCACAGATACTAACAGCTCCTGCCAATGCGGCAAAATTTCGCTTTGAAGTACGTGTTTATAAACAGGACGGTAATTCAGGCGGTTCCGTTTTTTATGACGACTTCTCCATCAGCGGAGATATAGTGATCAAACCCGAACCTTCAAATTATCCCACCGCTTTTGCTGCTGAAACCGGAGATTTAGGTGTTAACCTCAGCTGGACAGACGCCACCGGTGAACAGCTGCCGGATGGCTATCTGATTCTTGGTGAAGCATTGGTAACCAGAGGATTGAATTTTGATCTTCCAATTGATGGTACTCCTGTTGCAAACAACCTGGATATCTCAATGGGATATATCGCCTGGAATGTGCCTTTTGGTCAGGAAGCGCATGTTTTTAGTGCTTTGGAGCCTAATACAACCTATCATTTTGCCATTTTCCCTTATACAAATCTTGGCGAAAACATTGATTACAAAACTGATGGAGCTTATCCTGAGGCTACTATAACTACTTCAAATACGGTTGCATTGCTCAACGAGCCCTTTGATCAGGATTTAGGGGTAATGAGTACTTATAACGTTGTTGGAGATCAGGAATGGTCGCACAGTACTTTTGGCGATGATCAGTTTGCACGTATGTCAGGTTTTTCTGGCAGTGCTTTGCTTAATGAAGACTGGTTGATCAGCCCCGAAATGGATTTCACCAATATGCAGTCTGCAAATCTCAGTTTCCGCACAGCTTACAATTTTGATGGCGATCCGCTTCGCATGATGGTTTCAAGTGATTACGACGGACAGGGCAATCCAAATGATTTTAGCTGGACAGATTTAACAGATCAGTTCGACTGGTCGTCGGGTGGTTACGAATGGGCAGAATCCGGTTCAATGGATATTCTTTCCTATGCGAACCCAAAATTATATGTAGCGTTTAAGTACACTTCCACTACGGCTGCTGCCTCTACCTGGGAAGTTGATTACGTTAGGGTAGTTGGGCAAGGAACCGTTGGCGTTAATGAAATGCTGACACAAACAGTTAAAGTGTATCCCAATCCAGTTACTGATCAGATCAGTTTCAGTTTGGAAGCTGATGCAAGCATTCAGATTGTTGATATGACAGGCAAACTCGTTTACAGTAATCAACTGAATGCCGGTGACAGCCGGATTGATGTTTCTGGCCTCAAACAAGGCGTTTACATGATAGGCTTCAGCTTTGATGATGGTACTTACACCCATACTCGTTTTGTAAAATAATTTACAATAAGATTAAAAATGAACTGCACAAGGGATAGCTTCCTTGTGCAGTTTTGTTTTTAAAAGCCCTGGTATCATAAAAATTATTTATTTTCGTTAGCTTGCTAGCATACCAAATTCAAATGAAGCAATTCGGCTGTATATTATTTTTGTTTTTACTCATCTCATCAATACAGGCGCAGGAATATGAACCTGTGCGACTGGAATTGCCAGCCCGGATCGACAGCAAGAGCTATGGTTTTGAGTTGTTGGGCAAGGAGGGTTTAATGCTTTTTTATGAGCATAGCGAGCAGGACGAAAATAACAAACGCAAATGGTATTTTTCGAAACTAGATACCAATCTTACCGAGCAATGGGTTAAGCTTGTTTCACTTTCAGAAGGTATGCGCATACATAAAATCCTATCAACCCAAGAACGGTTGATCGTTTTATTTTTAAATAATACCGTAAAAAAGCAGGAGCCAATACCTTATGAAATTGTAAGTTTTCATTTGAAAAATGAAAAGTTCAGCCTGATGGGAGGGGATTTTCCGGCGCAGGCCGAAATTAGCAAACTTGCTGCTGTTGATGATAAATTAATGGTAGGTGTTAATTTAGCAGATAACCTGGCTGACCTGCTTTTTTTTAATCTTTCGAAAGGGAGTTTAACACCAATCGACCAATTATCCGAAGGGCAGTATTTGATCAGTGAGATAGACCTTATGCCAGATAGCAGTAAATTTGGTGTTTTTATAAAACGTTTTGGAAATAAAAGATTTGAAGCGGATATTTTCTTGATTTTTGATGTGGAGGGTCAATTAATCAATCGCTTCGAGATTGCGGACGAGCAATACCGGTATTTGGCATCGGTCGGGTTTTTTAGTCAAACTGAAGAAGTGGTGGCTATTGGCACTTACGAACGCGAGAAAAGTAAGCCCACTGGTCTGAAAGACGCACAGGAAACAACAGCTCGCGAGGCAGCAGGCTTGTTTTATTTGCAGTTGAAACCAAATGGACAAAGTAATATTCAGTATCATCCTTTTGCCTCTTTGCCAAATATTGATAATGCCTTGGCCAGTGAGGATCTGATGCGCTACAGGCAGCAACAATCCCGGGGAAAAGTGAATATAGAAGAAACCGATATAGCATTTCAGTTTTACGAACCTCAGCTGATCAAACAGGATAGTCTGTTGTTATTTTCGGCTGAGGCATTTCGCCCACGTTATCGGGTTGAATCAAGAATTGATTATGATTTTTATGGCCGCCCGATACCCTATACATATACCATTTTCGAGGGATATCAGTTTTTTAATACCCTGCTGGTTTCATTCAATAATGAGGGTGGCGTTAACTGGCTCAACACCTTTCAGATACGAGATCTGACCAGCTATGAGCTCGAGCGTCATGTTATTGTGTCGGCTCATGAGCCGGAGTTGTTGGCGGCTGCTTATCACGAAGGTGTGTTGCACAGTAAGCTTTTCGATTCGGACGGAGAGCTGATAGGAGAGCCTGCCCGCACAAACCTGGATTTGCGCTTTTCGAATGATCGGCTCCTCGAAGAAAATTTTGGCAGACTGGATTATTGGTATAGCAATTATTTTGTCGTTACGGCCAATCAAAAAATCAGCAACAGCCGGTTGGTACGCAAGAATCCAAGAAGTGTTTTCATCATTCAAAAAATAGCCTTTGAATAGCATGAGCCTTGAGGATGATTGAACAAGGGATTTTATTCATAATCAGATTAATTTTTTCTTAATTTTGTAACCGAATCTTACAAACAATTCGTAATGAGCTTTATAAACAAAACAAGTGAGTTTATAGCTTATTTATTCAGGGCAAAAGGATTACACGGACTGCATTCCCCATTTGTTTATCAATTGGCTGGTGAAGTGCTTTACGACAAAAATCATTATCCCGAATATGAAGCATTACATCGGCAGCGCAAACGCCTGCTAAGTAACCGCAACCTCATTGAAACAGTTGATTTTGGTGCTTCAGCTGGTTCAAAAGAGTTTATCACCTATCGGGCCAGGGTGCAGCAGCTTGTGAAACGACGCTCACATGCCGAGCGTTTTAACCAGCTGCTATTTCGATTGTCGCATCATTTCAAACCCGAATACATACTTGAGTTTGGCACGGCTGCCGGATTGGGGGCTGCTGCAATGGCATTGGGAAATCCTGATTCGAAAGTTATCACCCTCGAAGGCTGTGCTTCGATGGCACAAGTTGCGGCTAATAGCTTGGAAAGGCTCGAAGCAAGTAATGTAAATATTGTTATAGGAAATTTTAACCAGACCTTGACAGAGGTACTGAATGAAGTGCCCCGGCTCGATCTGGTTTTTTTTGACGGGAATCACCAAAGGATGCCTACGCTTGATTATTTTAAGCATTGCCTCACCAAAGCTCATGCCGACAGTGTATTTATTTTCGACGACATTCATTGGTCAGCCGATATGGATGACGCCTGGAACGAAATTCGGAATAATGACCAGGTAAGCCTTTCTATTGATCTTTATCAATTTGGATTGGTGTTTTTCAGAAAGGGAATTGCAAAGCAACATTTTACCTTGAAGATGTAGATTTGTTTAGTAACTTTGTTTTTCCAAAACACCTGCTCATGGATAACAATATGATTCGTCTTGAAGCAATTTCACGTCACTATAAGGTTGGAACAGAAATAGTTAAAGCACTTGATGAAATCACGCTTAATATCCGGCGTAATGAGTATGTTGCCCTGATGGGGCCCTCGGGTTCCGGCAAATCAACCCTGATGAATCTTTTGGGTTGTTTGGACACGCCGACTGCCGGCTCCTATTTTTTGAACGGAAAAGACGTCAGCCGAATGAACGACAACGAATTGGCTGATATAAGAAACAAAGAAATCGGGTTTATTTTTCAGACGTTTAATCTCCTTCCCCGTTCCACTGCACTCGAAAATGTGATGTTGCCCCTTGTTTATTCCGGGATTGGCAAGCAACAGCGATTAGAGATAGCAGAAAAAGTGTTGGCAGATGTGCAACTAACAGATCGAACCAAACACCGGCCAAACGAATTGTCAGGTGGTCAGCGCCAGCGAGTTGCCATTGCCAGGGCATTGGTGAATAATCCATCGATCATTTTGGCGGATGAACCAACCGGAAATCTGGACTCAAAAACCTCTGTTGAAATAATGGGTTTACTCGAAACAATTCATCAGGCGGGCAATACGATCATTGTTGTTACACACGAGGAGGATATTGCCCTGTATGCACATCGCATCGTTAGGCTGCGTGATGGCAGAATAGAATCGGATGAATTGAATCAAAATATTATCACCGTTGCGCAACGGCAGTAAGATTGCTTATCGTCTTATTTTTTAAACAATCCGGCTGCAAGCTTGTTATCTCCCTAAAACACTTACTATGGCAGACGATTTTAAAATCTATACCCGCACGGGTGATAAAGGACAAACCGCACTCATCGGCGGCACCCGTGTTCCTAAATATCACAATAGGATTGAAGCATACGGCACGGTAGATGAGCTTAATTCTTTTGTGGGTTTGATACGTGATCATGAGAATACGGATGAACACAGCCGGAAAATTTTAATTGAAATACAAGACAGGCTTTTCACAATTGAAACACATTTGGCTGAAGATAAAAACGCTTTTGTTGCCAGACCGATGCCCTCATTAGGAGCACTTGATATTGAGCTACTCGAAAAAGAGATAGATAAAATGAATTTTGAGTTGCCCGAACTCACCAGTTTTATACTTCCGGGCGGACATATGGTAGTCTCTTTCTGTCATGTGGCACGCACAGTTTGTCGGAGGGCGGAGCGTTTGGTTGTGCAATTGAGTGAACGATATCCTGTTGATGAGCTCGATTTGCAATACCTCAACCGGTTATCTGACTACTTTTTTGTGCTGGCCAGATACCTCGGCAATCAGAACGGTGCCATCGAAACAGTCTGGAAAGCACGTTATTAGTGCATTTTATGAAATGATTGTTTTTTCTTGACTTCGAATAAAAAAAAATTACTTTTGCAAAAAATTTCACCTAAAGATTAGGAATTATGTATTGGACACTTGAATTAGCTTCAAAACTGGAAGATGCTCCCTGGCCGGCCACAAAGGATGAATTACTGGAATGGGCTATTCGCTCAGGTGCCCCTCAGGAAGTTATCGAGAACCTTCAGGAAATGGAAGATGAAGGCGAGATTTATGAACGTATTGAAGATATCTGGCCGGATTATCCTACCAAGGAAGATTTCTTTTTTCATGAAGACGAATATTAAAAAACTTAAAACCGGCTTCTGGCCGGTTTTTTTATGCCTGTCTGAAAAAACTGAAATGAACCCTGCCGTAATGACGCATCTCAACAAAAGCAGGATGCTCCGAAAAATCTTCATTGCCGGAATGTTCTATTACAAGCAATCCTCCGGGCTCTAATAAACCGTGTTCGAATACAAGTTGTACAAGTAGTTGGAAATGCGGACTGTCGTATGGGGGATCAGCAAATATCAAATCGAATTTTTGTCGGGTGGTTGGAACAAACTTAAAAACGTCCATTTGTAACACTTGCAGGTTTTCAATCTGTAGTTTTTCTATTATTGACCTGATAAAACGCACACAATAAGGATGCTGATCAATAGCCAACACACTTTTACCTCCGCGTGAGGCCATTTCGTAGGCAATATTGCCAGTGCCCGAAAATAAATCCAACACCTTGAGCTGATCCAACTCTAACAGATTTTCGAGGATATTGAACAGACTTTCTTTAGCCATATCCGTTGTGGGTCTGACAGGCAGACTAGCTGGTGCAACAATTTGTCGGCGCTGATATTTCCCCCTTATAATTCGCATTGCAAAGTATTGAATAATAAGCTATTATGATGCCATATCAGGGTTTCAAACACATAACTGTAGTCAAAATTTTTGTTGCGCGTTTCGAAGCTAATATTTCTGATGTATCTTTCGCTTATCTCAAAAATGGCTGAACTTTGTTCGATGGCACCCGACAAAATCAAAGGTGTTTTTTCGGGATTAAGTTGTTGCTGTTCCATGGCAAAAAGCAGAAAGTAAATGAAATCTTCTTTGGTATTGAAGCGAAAAATATTGTAGAATTTAAATTTTTGATCTTCAATCACTAACATATCAAAGCAACGATTTCGAACCTGCACAAACACTGCAGAATCAAACTGCTTGTTTTTATTGGCAATTAGCACTGATTCAATAAAAGCACTGCTGATATGATGCACCCTGGCGTTGGCCCATAGATCTTTGATTTTGGCCATGAGAACATTAGAGATATAATATACAACGGAGGCATCGGCAGTTTTGAGCAGATCGCTCGAAATTCTGCTATTTTCCTGAAAAGCCTGCGCAAAAGCAAGATAGGTTCCTTTTTCTTTTTCGTCGTAAAGCGGATTAGGAACCAAAGCCATATGATTGTTTTCGACCAACACCCTGACTTGTTGATAGGGGTAGGCAATCCAGGCATGTTTCATGATAATTTCGTCGAGGATATTAACGAGACTAATCACTTCGTTTCGGGCAGAAAAGCTATAGGTTTCGAGGCCGACAAATCGTTGTTTTTCCGGCGAAAAAATTACAAATGAAAAACCATCCGGAGCTATCCGGATGGTCATTTGAAAGTTTTTTGAGTAGTCTTGTTTAAAAGACTTGTCAATCAGACTAAGTGTTGGTTTCGACGGGGCAATCATGGCAAAAAGTTGTCATTCCCAATTACCATCTGTTGATGGCTCGGTCATGGAACCTACTTTAAGGCCGGGATATTTGTCGATATCTTCTTCGCCTGCAATAATGTTATAAATACGTTGCTCTTCTAATCCTTTTAAATAAGCCATGAAGGGTGCTTTGACTTCAAAAACACTCACTGTTACACCACCGCGGTCGATACTTCCGGCATCCATTTCAAATTCAACGCCATCGCTAAATGGGATGTATCGGATGTTATCTACATTGAAGCTTTTCCTTTTTCCGAATAGCGAATCTAATACTTTCACATAGCCGAGGGTGTCGGATATTGTTTTTGTAAAAGTAGTATCTTCCGGATCGGGCACGAGTTTTACAACAGGAATCTCACCAGATTTTAAAAATGCTATCAGGCTGTCGAAGCTCGGAGTGTAACTGTTGTTTGCCTGTTTAAAAATGGATTGTGCATTACGAATATCTTTTAGTCGCTGAACGACTTCCACTTCACGCTGGGCTCGTTCTTTTTTAAACCTGACAGGTTTGTTGATGCTTTCATATACCATGTATCCCAGAACGATGATCACGGCAAACAAAACGATTTTTAGGATTAGATTCTTCATAGGGCATGATTTTTCAGTGCAAATGTAAAGTTTTTTTCTTATTATTATTTGAAAACTAAGATAGTTGATAAATTATTAACAGCTGTTAATTTGCTATTATAGTGGATTTATCCATCAATAATTTCTTTTATCACCGGAAGCATAAGCTCGGCTTTTATGGGTTTAGACAGATAGGCATCGCAGCCGGCGGCAAAACAGGCTTCTTTTTCTTCAGTCATGGCAAAGGCTGTTTGTGCAATAATTGGCAGCGTGGGCCTGAACGACTTTATTCGGTTTGTTGCTTCCAGGCCATTGAGCTGTGGCAGTTGAATATCCATCAGCACCAGATCGATATCAGGATTTGTAACACACATTTCAACCGCATCGCTACCTGTAACAGCTCTTAACACATTGGCGCGTGTGCCCTGAATAATGATATTGAGCAAGTCGAAACTGGAATCTACATCTTCGACAATGAGGATCGTTTTCCCTTCAAAATTGTACTGATGGCTCAATAACTTGCTTTGTTTCACAGCATTTTCGCGAGCCTTACCAAAGTGAGGCAAAACAATGATAAAACGTGTACCTTTCCCGGGTTGCGATTCAAGTTTGATGCTGCCTCCCATCATTTGTACATATTGTTGAACGATACTCAGACCCAGCCCGGTTCCGGGATATATTTTTTTGCTGTCATCGTTGAGTTTGGTAAAATGTCTGAATATTTTTCGTTGCTGTTCTTCGGCGATTCCTATTCCCGAATCCTGAACAAAGAGTTCAATGTCATCCACCTCCTGATTGTTGTTGAAGTTGGCAACAAAACCAAATACAATGCCTCCTTCATCAGTGAATTTAATGGCATTGTCGAGCAGATTAACAACAACCTGTCGCAATTTTTCTACATCGGTATGTATGATTACATCCTGATCGGGGAGGGTAAGTTCCCATTTGAGATGTTTTTTGTTTCGTTGATTCAGAATGGATTTATAGCTTGCTTCCAGTTCCAGAAAAAGCTTATTGAGCGAGAAGTATTCCGGGTTGAGGTGGCTTACTCCGGCTTCAATTTTTGCCAGACTGATGATGTCGTTTATCAGGTTGAGCAACGATTCTCCGTTTTGAAGGATGAGCTGTATAAATTTGGATTTCTCTTCTTTTGTAATGGTTTCATCATCAAGCAATTGACTAAATCCAACAATGGCGTTAAGTGGTGTGCGAATTTCGTGCGACATATTGGAGAGAAAGGCTGTTTTTAATCGGTCTGATTCTTTAGCTTTTATAAGGGCCTTAGCCAGTTTTTGTTCTTCTTTTTTTCGGTTTGTAATATCGCGTCCCCAAACAATCAATCCTTTGGTAGTGTTATCGGGATTAAACAAAGGGATTTTGTACACATCATAAGTTCTGATAACGCCATCAGGCCCCGGAATTTCTTCATCGCTCCGGGTAATCTCCCTTTTTTGCCAGGCTATCTCATCCGAAGCAATACAATTGCGGAGTGCATCTTTGTGTGTTGGGCTGTATTCGGCCAGTTCGGCATCAGTTTTCATTTTATAATCGACCCCGGTAAGGTTAAAAAGCTCAAGATCGGCCTGATTAGCTTCCAGCCAGCGACCTTTTGCATCTTTAAAACAAATGATATCCGGCGTGGTGTTGATTAAGGTTCGGAGCAGCTCTTCCTGTTCCTGAATTGCGGCATGTGATTTCTTGAGAGAATTTCGGGCTTCCTCTATTTCGAAGTTTTGCTGCGTTAATACCTGATTCGCCTTTTTGTTGCGCCGGTATAGTTTGAACAAAAAATAAATAATAACAGAAAGTACCAGCAGAAAAAGTAAACTAATATAACTAACTAACTTCTGAAACCGGAGTTTCTGTTTTTGCTCCCTGATAAGCTCTTGCTGTATGCTTTGTTCCTTTATCAAGGAATTCATCTCACGTTGATGATTTTCAATTTCGAAACGGGCCAGAAGATTTTTTACGGCCGTTGAATCGAACAGGGTTTTTACAGAATCGAAAAGGCTGTGGTAGTGTGTTACGGCTTTGAGAGCCTTGTTTGTATTATTGCTTGTTTTGTAGGTTTCAAAAAGGTTGCGTAAGGCATCGAGCCGAAGTTGCCGGTCGTTTTTTGAATAACTGATAGCCAATGCTTTATTAAATTCTGTGATTGCATTGTTGTAATTTTTCGTTTCAAAATAACAGTTGCCCAGTCCCAGACAATTATTTCCGCTTTCAATGCCAATTTGGTTGTAATAATCGGCTGCTTTTTTATAGAAAATCATGGCACTGTCAAATTGATCTTTTCTAAAATGTATCATCCCGAGGTTATGATAGCTGTCGGCAATGCCAATTTTGTCGTTGTTGCGTTCGCCTATTTTAATAGAAGTCCTGAAGGTTGCCAATGCTTCGTCGTACTTGTTTAAATTGATCAATACCAGGCCAATGTTATTTTTAGCACTCATCATTCCGGTAGAATCGTCCTGCAACTCTGCTATTTCGAAAGATTTGGTGAAATAGTTGAGACTTTCGTCGAATGACGACAAATGATAATACAAGGATCCCAGATTGTTGTAGAGCCTGCCAAGCGAAATCGTATCGCTTTGTTGCAAACGGATATCCAGTGCCTTCAAATACATTTCGATGGCTGTGTTATAGTCGCCTATGCCTGTGCGCATAATGCCCAGGTTGTTATAAATATTACCGACCTCTTTGGTGTCGCCAAGTTTTTCAAAAAGCACTAAGGCCGAATCGAAATGTGGTATGGCTTTATCCGGATTTTCGTTATAGTAGTATGCAATGCCAACGGTTTTGTGTGCATGAGCCAATATTGAGTCGTGCTGGATTTTTCCAGCTTTTTCTAATGCCATCTGGCTGTATGTTAAAGCTTTTTCCACTGATTTACCATAAAAACTTTTAGCCAGTAAAATGTAATCACTTACCTGATTCACCTCACTCTTTTTAGTTTCGGTAGTTGTTTGTGCAGTCAGGGTGCAAAAGGAATTAAGCACCACAAAGCTTATCAACAGCAAGCATGATTTGATCATAAAACGTTTTGATTAATTTGGTTCATCTGTTCGTAATTGAGCAAATGTTTGCAGTGGGTCAGGCTGCCATTCTGAACATTTATGCGGTATAAATAGTAGTCTTTGGCGTTTGTTATCATCAGATAATTAACCTGGAGAGACTGATTATAGCGTGAGGCTTGCTCCAGTGTCGAGTTGCCTAAATCAATATGAGCGGCTTTACATTCCACAATCATCAATGGTGTATGGTTCTCTGAAAATACTACAATATCGCAACGTTTAGTAAGTTTTCCGAGCTTTATGGTGTATTCAACAGCGATTAAGCCCACCGGAACATTAAGCTTATTAACCAATAGATGTAATACTTGTTGACGAACTTTTTCTTCCGGCGTAAGAGCGACATAACGCCTTCTGATTGGGTCAAAAACCTGTGCCTGGTTATCAGTTTCTTTCGTTTTAAACCATTCCATAAAACTATAAACAAACAATCCTTTTCGCAAACAAAGATATGAATTCAGCTGCGTTATTTGTGGGCTATTTGAATATTTCGTAAAAAAAAGATCATTGTTCATTCCCCAAAAGAGCCTGCAGGAATTAGCTTTTTATGCTGTAAAGCCAAAACAGAGTTTAAACGATCTTTCACTTGTATAAAACCATTAAATTTGTAAGTTAAAATGCATTTATGAAAACCAAGAAAGAAATTGTTGAAAACTGGCTGCCTCGCTACACCGGTTTGCCACTCGATCAGTTTGGAGAATACATCTTGTTAACAAATTTTAATCAGTACCTCGAATTATTTGCGCAATGGCATAACGTGCCCATTATAGGAGAAGATCATCCCATGCCTTGTGCCACTTCGGGCCACATCACGATAATAAATTTCAGCATGGGCAGTGCCAATGCAGCAACCATAATGGATTTGCTGGGAGCAATACATCCAAAGGCAGTTTTGTTTTTGGGAAAATGTGGGGGAATCAAGCGGAAGAATCAGGTTGGCGATTTGATTTTACCCATTGCTGCCATTCGGGGAGAGGGAACATCAGCTGATTATTTGCCCGAAGAAGTTCCGGCATTGCCGGCATTTAGTCTGCAAAAGGCAATTTCGACAACCATCAGAGATCATGGCCGCGATTATTGGACAGGAACGGTTTACACAACTAACAGGAGAGTTTGGGAGCATGATGACGAATTTAAAGAATACCTGATCGAAACCCGTTCGATGGCAGTGGATATGGAAACAGCCACCATCTTTGTGGTTGGTTTTGCCAATGAAATACCCACAGGAGCCTTGTTGCTGGTATCGGATCAGCCCATGATTCCGGAAGGGGTCAAAACATCCGATAGCGATCGAAAAGTAAATCATCGCTATGTGGCCGAACACCTTAAAATTGGTATCGATGCTTTGCAACAGCTTATAAACAATGGAATTACAGTAAAACACCTGCGGTTTTAGTTATGGCTTTTACATTCGAACAGATCATAGCTGATATTCGGAACAGGGTTTATTATCCCATTTATTTTTTGATGGGTGATGAACCTTATTTTATCGATACAATTTCTGATATGCTGGAAGAGCAGGTGCTCGATCCGGCTGATAAAACCTTTAACCAAATGGTGGTGTATGGGCGTGATGTAGATGTGGAAACCATTGTAAATCAGGCCAGGAATTATCCAATGACGGGTGACTATCAGGTTTTGATTGTAAAAGAAGCACAGGACATCAAGGAAATTGACAAGTTGGAAGATTATATTGAAAAATTGCCGGAAACCACAATCCTGATCATCAATTTTAAGTATAAGAAGTTGGATAAGCGAAGGCTGCTTGCTAAAAAAGTGGCTGCCCGGGGCGTGTTGTTCGAATCGAAAAAGATTTACGAAAACCATATCCCCAAATGGATCGAACAATATCTGGCACAGAAAAATTACACTATCACTCCAAAGGCCTGCCAGATGATTGCAGATTTTTTAGGGAATGATTTGCATAAAGTAAGGAATGAGCTGGAAAAATTAGTTATTGCACTGCCTGCCGGAAAAAGGATTACTGACGAAGATGTGGAGCGAAATATTGGTATTTCAAAGGATTACAATGTTTTCGAGCTTCAAAAAGCCATTGGCAGCAGAGATATTCTGCGTGCCAACCAGATCGTCAGGTTTTTTGGAGACAACCCCAAAGATTATCCCTTGCTTCTTACCACCATCATTTTGTATGGTTTTTTCACAAAAATCCTGAAGGTACATTATGCGCACGATAAAAGCAGAAATAATTTGGCCAGTTTGCTGGGCATGAATCCTTTTTTTGTTCAGGATATGCAGCAGGCAGCCCACAATTTCAGCATTGCTGATGCTGTGCGTTGTATTGGTGTATTGCGCGAATACGACCTCAAATCAAAGGGTTACAAAAGTCAGGATATTGGTGCCGATGAGCTATACCGCGAAATGCTGTTTAAACTTTTGCATTAAAACCGCCGTTCAGATATAGCGATTCAATCAAAACAGCATATTTCCGCATCAGGAATTTTCGTTTGAGCTTCATGGTAGGGGAGAGCTCTCCGGTTTCCACATTCCATGAATCGGCAAGCAGCACAAATTTTTTCACCCTTTCGGTTTGATCAAGTTTTTTGTTCATCTCGTTTATTTCACGTTCGATGCGGTTAACTATCACCGGATCTTTGATGCTTTTTTCCTTACCTTCGAAAGGGCGTTCTTTTACCTTACACCAGGATTCAAGGTGTGCAAAATCGGGTATAATGATGGCCGCCGCAAAATTTTTGCCTTCACCCACAACCATCACATTTTCGATGAAGGCACTTTCCTTAAGTTTGTTTTCAACCTGTTGAGGGGCAATATATTTGCCGCCCGATGTTTTAAAAATTTCTTTTTTACGATCGGTAATACGCAAAAATTTTCCTTCGAACCGACCAATATCACCTGTGTGCAGCCAACCATCCTGATCAATAATTTCATCAGTAAGGTCTTGTCGCTTGTAATATCCCAGCATCACATTGGGTCCTTTGGTAAGGATTTCGCCATCTTCTGCAATTTTTATTTCAACGCCAGGTAATGCAGGGCCAACAGTCCCAATTTTTACACCTCCGGGGAGGAAATTGCTCACAGCCACAACAGGAGAAGTTTCGGTCAGACCATAACCTTCTATGATTTTGAATCCGGCAGCCCAAAAAACTCTTGCGATACGTTCCTGCAAACTGGCACCCCCGCTAACAATAGCGTTTAATCTGCCTCCAAAGGCAGGATGCCATTTATTGAAAACCAATTTACGGGCAATCCGTAGTTTTAGCCGATACCATAAACCAGCTTTTTGCCAGGGTTCGTATTTTTCGCCAACACTGATAGCCCAAAAAAAGATTGCCTTTTTGATGCCTTTAAGGCCTCTTCCTTTGCGCACAATTTTTTCGTAGGTCTTTTCCAAAACGCGAGGCACTGCTGTAAACATTTCGGGTTTTGAATCGCGGATGTATTCACCTAGCTGATCCAGGTTATCGCAATAATAAATGCTGGCACCAAACCGCTGGTAAGTGTAATTCATGATTCGTTCCAGCACATGGCACAAAGGCAGGAAACTCAGCACACGACTCACCGGATTTTGCGATAATATTTCGATGGTTGCATCGGCATTGCTCATAATATTACGATGCGAAAGCATCACCCCTTTGGGGTTTCCTGTTGTGCCTGAAGTATATATTAAAGTTGCCATTTCGGTGGCCTTAATGTTGTTGCGAAGCTCGTCCAACTCAGCTTGTTTGTCAGATTTTTCACCTCTCTCCAGCAATTCGGTCCAATGGCGCAGGCCATCCACTTTTTCAATACTAAAAATGCCTTCGAGGCTGGTCACTTCATTCACTACATCTTTGATGCGTTGATAAAAAGCATCATTTGAAATGATGATATAGGTTACGCTGGCATCGTTAAAAATAAACTGATAATTATTGTCGCTGATGTTAGGATAGATGGGAACCTGAATGGCTCCTATCTGCAGCAAAGCCATATCAATAAAGTTCCATTCCGGGCAGTTTTTCAAAATAGTGGCTACCCTGTCACCTTTTTTGATGCCTGATTCCAGAAAACCCAAACTGAGTTTATCAACTGTTTCAACATATTGCCTTGCAGTAACACTTATCCATTCGCCATTTTTACGAGCTGCAAAAATTTCTTTATCAGCTGATTCAGCTTTTCTGGATGCATTCAGGATATCAAAAATACGAGCGTTTTTCATACTTTGGCGGTTATTAGTTTGATACATTTAGCGTATTAGGATTTGTAGATTTCGTCAATTCTATCCTGATATTTTTTTTCTATAAAATTTCTTTTCAATTTCAGGTTTGCAGTCAGTTCTCCCGACTGAACGGTCCATTCATGGTCAGTAAGCTCAAATTTCTTAATTTTTTCGTAATCACCAAAATATACATTGTAATGATCCACTTCTTTTTTGAAACGATTAATAATAGCTTTGTTGGTAATCATTTCACTATCAGTAGTATAATCGATTCCTTTGATATGGCACCACGACCGTAGGTGTTCGAAATTTGGTACAATCAGAGCTGAGGCAAATTTATGGTGTTCGCCAATTACCATGAGGCCGTCGATAAAGGCAGATTCTTTGAACCGGTTTTCGATCAGGGCAGGGCTGATGTATTTTCCCATTGATGTTTTGAAGATTTCTTTTATCCGGCCGGTAATCTGCAGGTGTCCTGAATCATCAATCTCGCCCACATCACCGGTATGAAACCAACCATCGCTGTCAATGGCTTCAGCTGTCATTACTTTATCTTTAAAATAGCCTTTCATCACGTTGGGGCCTTTGACTAAAACCTCGCCATTCTGCGCTATTTTCACCTCAACATTTTTGATTATTTTACCTACCGTTCCAAATTTCAATCCTCCTGGTTCAAGGGTATTTACAGCTATTACGGGAGAGGTTTCGGTGAGTCCGTAACCTTCCAGAACCGGAATTTGCGCCGCAGTAAAAACTTTGCTCAATCGCGGCTGCAGTGCTGCCCCACCCGAAACGATCACACGCATTTTTCCGCCTAGTGCCTCGCGCCATTTCGAAAAAATCAGCTTGTTGGCAATAGTAAGCTGTAATTTATAAAATATCCCGTTTTTGTTTTCGGCCTGATAGCTGAGGCCCAGATTAACAGCCCAAAAGAAAAGTTGTTTTCTAATTCCTTTGAGTTTGCGGCCTTTGGCAATAATTTTATCATAAACTTTTTCGAGCAATCGGGGAACGGTGGTGAGTATTTCGGGTTGCACCTCACGAATATTATCTGCAATTGTTCCCATATTTTCGGCATAATAGATACTCACACCCAGATAGATATAGGTGTAAATATTCATCCTTTCGTAAACATGACACAACGGCAGATAACTTACAGCTTTGCAGTGTTCGCCAACCGGAAAGATATGGTAAACAGCGTCTACATTGCTCAACAGATTGGCGTGCGAAAGCATCACGCCTTTTGGCTTTCCGGTAGTGCCGGATGTGTATATCAACGTAGCTATGTCGTCGGCTGATATATTGCTTTTAATGTTTTGAAGCTTTTCAGCATCTTGATTTTCAGTGCCGAGTGTAATTAACTCGCTCAGGTGTGTCAGCCCTTCGGTAGTTTTGAAAGTATAAACATCCAGCACATTATCAACGTCGGGCAATATGTGTTTAACTTTGCGAAAGAGTTCTTTGCCGGCAACAAATACATATTTTACTTCTGAATGATTGAGTATGTATTTGTAGTCTGCCTCGCTAATGGTAGGATAAATAGGCACATGAATGGCTCCGGTCTGGAGCACAGCAAAATCAATGAAATTCCATTCGGGACAATTGTTTGAAATCGTAGCAATTTTATCGCCTTTTTTAATTCCAAGTTGCAATAAGGCATAGCTGATATCATCAACTATTTCGCGAAATTTTGTGATGTCGTATTTCACCCAATCACCATGCTCTTTTCCGGCTAAAACATCAGCTTTTGGTTTGAATTTTTGTTCGTAATAAGGCAGTAAATCAAAGATGCGCGTAATCTGTTTATCCATAACGTAAACTTAGTAAGCTATTGAATAGCAATTAAAACCAACGCCAACAAAAATAGTGGGAGCAATATTAAGAAAAAAATAGCAATTAATACGAATCTGATTAGGTGATGTTTTGCTTATTAAATTGCATGGCACTGGCCTGGGCCGTTGGCATAATCAACAAATCATTGATGTTGACATGTGCGGGTACATTGGCAACATACCAGATGGCATCAGCAATATCTTCTGCTGTCAAAGGTTTAAATCCTTTGTACACATTTTTTGCTTTTTGTTGATCACCTTTGAAACGAACCAGCGAAAATTCTGTTTCCACAGCACCTGGAGCCACCTGGCTCACTCTTATTCCAAAGGGAAGTAAATCCATACGCATGGCTTTGGTGAGGCCATTTACGGCATGTTTGGTGGCGCAATAAACATTACCGCCCGGATAGGCTTCTTTTCCTGCGATCGAACCAATATTTATGATATGCCCGAAGCCTTGTTCCACCATCATGGATGCAATACTTTTCGACACATACAGCAATCCTTTGATATTTGTATCGATCATTTGTTCCCAATCGGATGTTTCACCATTGTGCAAAGGAGCTAAACCTGCTGCTAATCCGGCATTGTTGATCAATAAATCTGGCTTGATCTGTTTTTCCGAAAGTATTTTTTTTAGTTCCTCACCACTTGCAGGATGGCGCACATCCTGTGTGAGGCTAATCACTGTGGCATCGAATTTCTCTTGAATTTCATGTTGCAATGATCTCAGCTTTTCGGCTCGTCGGCCAGTGACTATCAATTGCCAGCCATTGGCTGCAAATTTCAGCGCAGCGGCTTGTCCTATGCCACTTGTAGCACCTGTGATGATCGCAGTTTTTGTAAGCATGTTCTATTTGGTTTGTTTGGTATTCTCGATCCATCTACGGGCATTCACAAAAGCTTCTATCCAGGGACTCACTTCATCCTGTTCGCGATGTTCGGGATAATGCGCCCATTGCCACGGAAGGAAGGATCTTTCGATATGTGGCATCATTGCCAGGTGACGGCCATCATTTGAACAGACTGCTGCTGTGGCAAAATCGCTTCCATTTGGATTGCCCGGATATTCTTCCTGTCCGTATTGCATCACAAGATTGTAATTGTCCTTATAGCACGGGAAGCTGAATTTGCCTTCTCCGTGGGCAACCCACACTCCCAACCGCTTGCCGGATAAGCTTTTGAGCATTACACTGTTGTTGGCAGGAATATCCACGTTGATAAATCCGGATTCAAATTTGCCCGAATCATTAGGTAGCATCAATGCTTTTTCGGGATGATCTGGAAAAACAAGATTTAATTCCATCATTAACTGGCAGCCATTGCAAACGCCCAGACTCAAAGTGTCGGGTCGGGCGTAGAAGTTATCGAGTGCTCGCTTTGCCTTGGTATTGTATAAAAATGCTCCTGCCCAACCCTTGGCCGAACCAAGCACATCTGAGTTTGAGAAACCACCGACAAAAGCAATCATTTGTACGTCAGTAAGGTCTTCGCGCCCGCTGATAAGGTCAGTCATGTGGATATCTTTAACATCAAAGCCTGCAAGATGCAGGGCATAAGCCATTTCGCGGTCGCCGTTAACGCCTTTTTCACGGATGATAGCAGCTTTCAGGCCGCTGGCTTTTCGCCTGGAAGCTTCCAGGCCATAGCTGCCGAGTTTGCCTGTGAATTCTTTTCCAAAGCTAAACTCCAGATCTTGTTTCTTGTAATTTTTAAATCTCCGTAAGGCAAATTTTTCGCCACATTGCATTTTGTCGAGCAAATAGGACGATTTAAACCAACTATCGCGCAAAGCATAGATGTCAAGCGTATAACTGTCTTTGTAATGATGCAAAATCAGCAGGCGGTCAGCAATTGGTTTTCCAATGGTGGCGAAGTTAATCTGCGCTTTCGAAAGCGTTTCAAAGGCCGGAGAATCTTTTTTAAGCTGTAATACTAAGGCTGGTTTTTCGCTGAAAAGCAATTGTATGATATCCAGTTTTTGAAAGCTGTCGAGGCTGATTTCCAGGCCAAAATCCGTGTTGGCAAAATTCATTTCGAGCAAGGTGGTTATCAAGCCACCAGCCGAAACATCATGACCAGCCAAAATGAGTTCCTGATCAATCAGTTCCTGTATGGTATCAAACACTTTTTTAAAGTAGGCTGCATCTTTAACATCAGGTGCTTTTGTGCCAATACCATTCAAAAGCTGGGCAAAACTGCTTCCACCAAGCTCGAAGTCGTCGGAGGACAAATCAATGTAAACGATAGCTGTATCCGGATCATTTTTCAGCACTGGTTTTACAGCTTTTTTCAAGTCTTTTACTTCGGCAGCGGCTGTCACGATAACTGTTCCGGGTGCCAGTACTTTGGTGCCATCGGGATATTTTTGCGTCATTGAGAGGCTGTCTTTTCCGGTTGGCACATTGATACCCAGCTCAACACAAAAGTCGCTCAGAGCCTTTACGGCCATATAAAGCCGGGTGTTTTCGCCCGGATTTTTGGCGGGCCACATCCAGTTAGCACTTAGCGACACACCTTCGAGGCCTCCTTCGAGGGGTGCCCAAAGGATGTTGGTCAGTGCCTCGGCCACTGATAGTCGCGATCCAACACGCGAATCAATTAAACCGGCCACAGGTGCATGACCCAGTGCCGAGGCAATACCTTTTATCCCTCTGTAATCCAGTGCTGTTATGCCCAAATTGTTTAAGGGCAACTGAATCGCTCCGGCACATTGTTGCAAGGCCACACGTCCGGTCACCGAGCGGTCAACCTTGTTGGTGAGCCAGTCTTTACAAGCAACGGCTTCGAGCTGTAGTACTTCATTGATATAGACATAAATGTCATCGAAATCATATTGCAGCGCATCGAATCGGTAGGGTTTGTATCGATCTTCCAATACCGTTTTCGGGGGCTTCCCAAAAAGATATTCCAGCCGTAGATCAATCGGACAAACTTTTTCATCCCGTTTAAATACCAATTGTTGATCAGCTGTGGCATTGCCTACCAAATAAATAGGTGCACGTTCTCTTTCAGCTGTTTTTTGCAGAATTTCCATAAAGGATGGATGAATAACCAAGCCCATCCTTTCCTGCGATTCATTTCCGATGATTTCTTTATCGGAAAGTGTAGGATCGCCCACAGGTAATTTGCCTATGTCTATTTTGCCACCGCTGTCTTCAACCAGTTCCGAAAGGCTGTTTAAGTGGCCGCCGGCACCATGATCGTGAATGGAACGAACTGGATTTTTGTCCTTTTCAGTCATTGCCCGAATCACATTGGCAACCCGTTTTTGCATTTCCGGATTAGCCCTTTGCACGGCATTTAGCTCAATGGCATTGCTGAACTCGCCGGTATCCACACTCGAAACGGCACCTCCACCCATGCCAATACGATAGTTGTCGCCACCTAGCACCACAATCAGGTCGCCGGGTTCGGGTTTTTCTTTCTGGCTGTCTTCGGCCCTGGCAAATCCAACTCCACCAGCCAGCATTATCACCTTATCGTATCCAAAATAGCTCTGTTCTTTATGTTCAAAGGTGAGCAGGCTACCATTTATTAGTGGCTGGCCAAACTTGTTTCCAAAATCAGAGGCACCGTTTGAGGCTTTGATGAGGATATCAGCCGGATTATGATAGAGCCAATCACGTGGCTCGTAGTTTGTTTCCCAGCTTCTGTTTTCTTCGGTGCGGGGATAGGAAGTCATATAAACAGCTGATCCGGTAAGCGGAACAGAACCTTTTCCGCCTGCAAGCCGGTCGCGGATTTCACCTCCACTGCCCGTTGAGGCTCCATTGAAAGGCTCAACAGTTGTTGGAAAGTTATGTGTTTCGGCCTTCAATGAAATTACAGAGTGGATATCTTTAATTTCGAAAAAATCAGCCTGATGCTGGGTGGCTGGTGCAAATTGCTCAATTTGAGGTCCCAGAAAAAAGGCCACATTATCTTTATAGGCCGAAACCAATCGGTTAGGATGTTCTTTAGACGTTTTTTTTATCAGGGCAAAAAGCGTTTCGGGCATGGTTTTGCCATCAATGATAAAAGTGCCGTTGAAAATTTTATGCCGACAATGTTCAGAGTTAACCTGAGCAAATCCATAGACCTCACTGTCGGTGAGTTTGCGGCTGATCTTATGGCTGATTTCTTCCAGGTATTTTATTTCGTCATCGCTAAGCGCAAGGCCTTCCTGAATATTGTAGGCCTGCAGGTCGTCAATATACTTTACGGATTCTGGTTTACGTTCGATGTGAAATAGCAGCTGGTCGAGGTTGTGATAGCGTGCCTGGAGCATGGGGTCGTATTCTGTGTTGGTTTTGTCGGTTTTGTAAAAGGATTCGATACGACTGATACCTTGAATGCCCATGTTTTGGGTGATTTCAACGGCATTGGTACTCCAGGGAGTGATCATTTCCTTGCGGGGTCCGATATAATATCCCCTGATTGTTTTTTCGTGAATTTGTGTGGCATCGCCAAAAAGCCAGCTAAGTCTTTGCAGGCTGTCCTGATCAGGTTTTGAAAGGGATTCCAGTGCAATAATACGATTGGCAGTGGGCTGAAAAAACAATATCATGGGGATGTGTTTAGCAGAAAATTTGCAACCAAAAAACTGCTGCAAAGATATAAAATGAGAACATTCTCTTAACTAAAATAACACGAATGGGAAAGATATAAATGTCTGCTCGAAATTATTCAGGTGAGTTTTTCAGCAGGTCGTGTGGCGAAACGCCAAAGACTTCATTGGAACGATCGTCGCCAAGTGGTTCTACATGGATAAGGATATCGTAAACATTTTTTATTTGTTTTTTAATCTCATCCTCTACCCGGTGTGCAATTTCGTGGGCTTCGTTCAGGCTTTTACGACCATCAATTTCAATGTCGAGTGCAATCATATAGTAATGTGCCATTTTACGTGCCCGAATGCGATGAGGGTTATGAGCTCCATCAATGGTTCCAACAGCCATTGTAATGGTGTTGTAAATACCCGGATCGTCCAATCCGTCCATCAACTCGCGGCTTGAGCGGATGATGATTTTTATGGCTACAACCATGATCCAGAAACTTACCACGAAAGCTGTGATAACATCAAGAAGCGGATAATCAAAAACATGCGTAATCACCAATCCTACCAGAACAGCCAAGGAGATCAGTACATCATTTTGCATATTTTTGGCATTGGCCAAAAGCATCGGGCTGTCTATTTTTTTACCGGTTTTGCGCAGATAATGAGCTAAAAGCTGCTTTCCAATTATAGAAATGATCACCACAATAACAGCTATAGGTGCAGGCAATACGCCTTGTTCTCCGCTTGTAATACGCTCAAAAGTAGCTATGGCAAGTTGTGCTCCTGCAAAAAAAATCAGGAAGGCCAGCAAGGTGGAGGCAATGGTGTCAGCTTTGTCGTATCCAAAAGGATGTTTAATATTTGGCGGGCGCGAAATGATACGGGCAGTGATGAGTGTAATCACCGATCCTAAAATGTCGCCGGCAGAATCAATCCCATCCGCAACCAGTGCCATGCTTCCCGATAAAAAACCGGCGATAATTTTGAGCACCGACAACAGAGCATTGGACACAATGGCTATCCAGGATGCCCTGATGATACTCTTTTCTCGGGATTTGGTCACGTTTTCCACAATTTACAAATGTATGTTTTTTTGATGCTTGAAGCCTGAAATGTGATTAATATTTCTTGTTTTGGGCTATTATCGTTTTTAGTGATGAACGACCAACGATGATCAGGAAAGTAGGGCTCATTATTAATAAATCAAACCATCCGACATGATTTGTCGAATGGTTTGCAGTGATTTTTTCTAAATGGAAGTATTAAATAGCTGCACTCATAGTAATAATATTGCGGTCAACTTTTTTAAACAGCCCCTGCAAAACAGTTCCGGGACCAACTTCGATAATCGTTTTGGCTCCGTTGGCAATCATATTGTTCATGATATGCGTCCATCTTACAGGAGCAGTAAGTTGTGCAATAAGGTTAGTTTTGATGATTTCCGGATCGTTAACAGATTGTCCGGTAACATTTTGGTAAATCGGACAAATGCCTCTGCTAAATTTTGTTGCGGCAATGGCTTCTGCCAGTTCCACACGGGCGGGTTCCATTAAAGGACTGTGGAATGCGCCACCCACTTTGAGTGGTAAGGCTCTTTTAGCACCGGCTTCAAGTAATTTTTCACACGCAATTTCGATGCCTTTTTGCGAACCTGAAATCACAAGCTGACCAGGGCTGTTGTAGTTGGCCGGCACAACGATTTCCTGTTTGATGCCTGCACAAATGTTTTCAACGGCTTTATCTTCCAACCCCAGGATGGCAGCCATAGTGCCGGGCTCGGTTTCGCAGGCTTTTTGCATGGCCAGAGCCCTTTTGAAAACCAGCTTCAATCCGTCTTCGAAAAGCAATGTTTTGTTGGCAACCAAAGCCGAAAATTCGCCCAGTGAATGACCTGCCACCATATCCGGTTTAAAGTCTTCCATGGTGAGTGCCAGAATTACAGAATGTAAAAAGATAGCCGGCTGGGTTACTTTGGTTTGCCTGAGGTCTTCGTCTGTTCCCTCAAACATCAAGTCGGTGATCTTAAATTTTAAGATGCTGTTAGCTTTTTGAAAGAGCTCCTTAGCCCGGGCTGATTTGTCGAACAAATCTTTTCCCATACCCACAAATTGTGCTCCCTGTCCGGGAAATACGTAAGCTTTCATGTTTAAATTTTGATTTGTCTCTTATTGGGTGATAATGTGATACCCTCTTTTGTCTTTAATTTTCTGATCGAAATCAAAAACTTATTTAAAGTATTGTTATTAAGAGATTTATGTGTTTTTATGGAAAATATGCATTATCTGCGATTACCAAAAAAGCGCAGCAAAAATAAGAATAAATTGATAAAATCGAGATAAAGTGTCAAGGCACCCATTATCGTAACTTTTCGCAGGGTGTCACCTTGTTCTGTGGCTGAGGTACCTATGCGTTTCAGCTTTTGTACATCGTAAGCTGTAAGCCCTGTAAATACCAGCACGCCAATAAAACTAATGATATAATCCATTGCAGGACTTTTGAGAAAAAAGTTTACAACAGTGGCAAGGATAATGCCAATTAGTCCCATCATCATAAGCGAGCCAAAGCGGCTGAGGTCTGTTTTGGTTGTGTAACCAACAAAGGCCATCGCCCCATACATGCCACTGGTTATCACAAATGTTTTGGCAATGGATGCTCCTGTAAAGGCCAAAAATATAAAGCTAAGGCTCAGGCCCATCAGTATCGAATAAAGCAAAAAGATCAGTGAAAGCGATTGTGCACTCATCCTGGCGAAACCCATCGACATCCAAAAAACCATGCCTAACGGAGCCAACATTATTATCCACCCACCGAGGGTTATACTTCCGGTTTCGGTATTGTACATAAACTGAAGAAATGATTCGTTACCGGCAAAAATATAGGCTACCAGAGCAGTTATTGCCAAAGCCAAAAACATCCAGCTGAATACATTGGCCAGAAATGTTTTTGCCACTGCCTGCGACTTAAAGGCAGTTTCTGAAGTGAATGAAGGATTTAGTTGATTCATAGTATTTATTACAATTGATAAAGTTAAACTTTAGTGAAGTTTTGAACCGATCAAGCTGATAAACTCTGATCTGGTTTCGGCTTTTTGAAAAGCTCCTGTGAAATCAGAAGTAGTGGTAACTGAGCTTTGCTTTTGAATGCCGCGCATCGACATGCACAAATGCCGTGCCTCTATCACCACCGCAACGCCAAGCGGATTAAGGGCTTCCTGAATGGCTTCCTTGATTTGTGTGGTAAGCCGTTCCTGCACCTGAAGCCTGCGCGAATAAGCCTCAACCACACGGGCAATTTTGCTTAATCCGGTGATATAGCCATTGGGAATGTAACCTACATGTGCCTTACCAATGAATGGTATCATATGATGCTCGCAGAGCGAAAAAATCTCGATGTCTTTTACGATCACCATTTCGCGGTAATCTTCCTTAAACTTAGCCGAGAGCAGTATTTCACGCGGATCGTGATCATAACCCTGGGTAAGAAACTGTATGGATTTGGCTACTCTGCGAGGTGTATTCTGTAGGCCTTCTCTTTCAGGGTTTTCGCCAATCAATTCGAGGATGGCTCTGTAGTGTTTCTCGAGTTGTGCAAGTTTTTTAGGTGCAAATTTTTCAATTTTTTCGTAGCCAAGTAATGCTTTAGGTGCTTCTTTCATGATGATTTCACTTTGATCCAGGAATGTTTAATGGCCATAATATTCCACATAATTATTTTCGGATTCGTACAATTTTATGCAGTGCAAGGCAGCACCAAGGGTATTGATACTGGCTTCGAGCTGATCCCAGATTGCCATCGCCAGCATCTCGGTTGAAGCAAACTTACCTTGCATGAAAAGCACTTCCAGGTTGATGTTTTTGTGATCGATCTGATCGGTAACCTTTTCCCGAATGATTTTGCTAAGCAGTTTCAGATTTATTAAAAAACCGGTTTCGGGATTTACCTCACCTTTTATCGTGACGAAGAGTTCGTAATTGTGGCCATGCCAGTTTGGGTTGGAGCATTTACCAAAGACTTCAGCATTTTTTTCATCACTAAAGTCTGCTCTGAATAAACGATGGGCTGCATTAAAACGTTCTCTTCGGGTGATGAAGATCATAGAATCCGGCAATTAGTATTATCAGGCCACAAAAGTACGCTTTTATGTGGAAAAGCATTTGATTTGCTATCAGGAATAAACTTTTTTTAAAAAATTATGAAATCTGATTTCTGGCTATTTTTTGATGTTGATGCGGGTTCCAATCCAGAATCTAAATTGTTCAACGCCAAGTGCATAAGCCGAAGTGTTTAAGGGCAATACAGGATTGTTAAAACCACTTACTCCACCCATTCCTGCAAACCATTTTTTACCGTTGTAGCCGGCAGCAAAACGGGATGTCCATAAAAAATAGGCTTTGTTTCGGTTGTAGTGCTCTGTTTCGGTATGATAGTCGTAATACTGTAAAAATGCTCCCGGCAACAATGCCAGATTTACATAAAACCGTTTTAGAAATACCAGAGAATAGGAATAACCGGCAAAAATTCCCACAAAATTAAACCTGCCTCTAACCAATTTGTCTTCTTCGTAAATCTCGTATTGATTGGCATATTCGTCTGGTATCAGGCTGCTTTGCGCCTGCAAGCGGTTTATTTGAAAAGCCGGAGCAATTAATAAAGAACCTGCACTTTTTCGCTGGTATTCATTTTGGATGTAAGCTGCTCTGAATGAATGTCTGTGATGATTGGGAACGAGATAAAATATTCCACTTATGCTGCTGATATCCAGATCGGGGCGTTGCAGATATGGATCACCACTTTTGAAGTTTTCAACAATCTGAGGACTGTTTTCCAGATAAAAACCTTTGTAGTTGGCATAGGCCAGTTCGGCATTAATCCATGAGCCATAAGTGTTTACTCGCAAATCAACGGAGGAAGAAGTGCCATAAATGTCTTTGTCGTTTGCCGGGATGGGCGTTTGTATTGTCAATCCAAGCCCGAACCATTTGTAAAAACCCGCTAGGCCAATATGTTGCGGGCTGTTTGGTCGGTATATTAATTCCGTGCTATTACTTACCGGGCTTATTTCGAGGTTTATTGATTCGTACATGCCATATATCCGAACGGTTAGAATATCCTTGTTATCTTTGATGTAAGCAGTGTCTGGCTGTGCAAAAATTGGTGTAGCAAATACAATCAAACTAAAGATCACAATTGCAACGGGTAAATGTTTTGTCATGGTTGATCCGGCCTAAAACATCAATTTGATTTTTTTGTAACGGCATTTACTTCTAATGCAGTAAAGATAATATAGTAAATGAAAAAGCTAAGTAAAAAAGGAACAGCTTCATCACGATTGTAAAGCAGATAAACGGTAATAATGGCCAGATAGACAAGTAGTTTAAGGAAAGTTGCCACCATAAAAAAATTAGCGAAGCTGCTCAGTTTTTTTTCTTTGGCCCGTTGATAAAGCATAAACAACCCCAAATTGCCCAGGGTGAAAAAGATCAGAAGATAAGGCCAGGCCTGGCTGGTGTATCTATCGGGTAGCTGATTGAAAACCAAAAAGCTGATTATAGCCGCAAAACCGGCAGCAAGCAGGTTCCTGATCAAAAAAATACGGAAATCGTTGTTCATAAAACGGAACTTTTTATTTCAAAAAATCTTTTATGGCAAAATAGATAGCCAACGCCACGGCTAATAACGATACTACTACAGTAAAAACAGGGAAACGCCATTGTAACCCTTCATCAAGTTTCAGGCCACCAAAAACGCCAGCCAAAATGATGAACAGCATCTGAAAGGCCAGTGAGGAATAACGGGCATAAGCATTCAGATAATCACCAGGTTTATTTTTGTTTTTTTTCATCAGGTGCGGTCTGCTTCATTTCGCATTTTCCGCTGAACTGTGCTCCAACCTCAATAGATAATTTTTGGGTAGTTAACTCACCTTCGAATATGGCTGTGGCTTTCAGTACGGTTAGTTCTTCTACCTTTAAATTTGCTTTCACCTTACCCGAGATATCGGCTTGTTTACATTCCAGTTCGCCTGATACATTTCCACTCTGGCCGATTACTATCTTGCCATTGGAGCGTAACGTTCCAATTACTGTTCCGTCAATTCGAATATCGCCAGACGACTGAATATCGCCTTTTATAATCGCTTCGTTACCAATCAGGTTGCGGGTTGTTGAATCGTGTCCGGATTTAGGATGCTTCATCAATCTTTGTATTTTTTTGAATACAAAAGTAGTTTTTTTACCCGATTGAATTGCTGATCTATTTTGGAGTTATTGAGTTCCAAAAGCGTGCATATTCATCGATGTCTTTGTTTCGGTAAAAAATGGGATAATTTGTAAGTGAAATGGGATAAATGCTGTAATCTGCTTTATTCATGCCTCCCAACACATAATCTGATTGTGTGAGTACCTCAAAATAGTCAATAGCCGCATCACGATTTGTAAAATTTCCAACAGTTATCAGGGAATAGTCTTTGTCGAGTACCAGATTTTTTATCATTAGGCTTTGAATGCTGAATTCGCGCTGGTTAAAATCAGAAAGCCTTACTTTGAGCGGATCAATGCGAATTTTAGCTGTTTTGCACACCAACATTACCATGTATTGAGATTGTTTGTTAACGATATAAGGTGATTCCGGAGCTGCAACAGCAACTGTTTCATCTTCCGGAATTTCAACTTCCACACTAAGCTCGTAGGTTTTACCAATATTTCTCAGAATATCCTGCGCCAGAGGTGTTACACTACTTTGCGGATAGGTTTTGATAAGTTTATCCAAAGCCACAGCCATCGTATCGACTACTTCGAGCCTGCCTGAGGCAACGGCACGTAAAAAGGCAAAGCGCGGCAAAAGTGTAGTGTCGTTGGGGTACAATTGCGCAGCCCGATCAGCATTCATCACAACCCTGAAGTATTGTCCGGCTTTGTAGGCATCGTAGGTTCTTTCGTAAAAGGCAGCTGATTCGCCTTGAGCAGTAGCTTTTTTCACAAAATAATCCGGATCGAGTAATACCTGCGCATAGTCCGAATCAGGGTAATCCTGGATGATGGTTAGCTTGTAGTTTTCAGCCGCTTCAGCCTCTTGTTTTTCTTTGTGAAGCTTATAGAGTGCGTAAAGCGAAGGCAGACGGTATTCATTTTCAGGATATCTGGTATTCAGTGAAGTATAGGCGTTGATGGCTTCAGGGATGTCGTTTAAGCTCTCCATATAGATGAAACCCAAGTTATTAAGTGCTTCTGCAATGTTATTATTCGCGTTTGCCTGTTGTTCTTCAGTAAGGGGCAATTCTGCAAGGTAATAGGTGCGATCGCGTGGTGTGAGGCTGGCTGCTGCGCTGTCGGCAATGGCGGTTTCGCTGTCTGCAGTTATTTCCATTCCTCCGTCATCAAAACTAATACTTTGTTTGTCGCTGATGCGCCAGTTATCTTCCAGTTTGCGGCGGCCCCATTTTCTAAGAAATTCTGTATATCCAAAGCTCAGGGTGTTAGGGTTGTAGAAATACCATTCAGTGGATTGTTCCAGAGTATTTTGCGGTTCGCGTGTACCTGGCAACAAGGCCATTTGTTCTTCCAAACGTTCTTCTTCCTTGAGTCGTTTTTCTTCTTCGATATAATCCGCAATAATACCATCGATTATCTTGTTGCGCAACACAGAATCCATGGTTGCCAGTCGCAAGAGGCTGTCCTGTGTTTGTACTATCACCAAATTTTCAACCAGTTCCTGTAATACGCCTGCCCGGTTGTTGATGCTGTCGTAGCCGGGATAATCCAACGGAAGTGCACTTACTGCCGTGTCGTAATAAGCTTGTGCCGGAACATATTTCAGCCTGTCGAAGAGCAATCCTGCCACCAATAGTGCCGAGGTAGCTTGCTGGCTTTTGTTGACAGTACTCACAGCCACAGATTTTTGTAACAGCTCGATGGCGTCTTCGTGCCGGTTTTCTTTCAGGGCTATTTCGGCCAGTGCATAATAGATGCGATCTTGATATTCTTCATTTTTTTCATCGCGCAACATTTTATTCAGGATTTTGAGGATCTGTTTGCTGTCGCCCTGATTGGCATCAAAGGCTTTGGCCAGATTGATCCTGGCTTCAAATGCCAGCGTATAGTCAGGATTGCGTTTGATTACAGTTTTAAATTGTTCTGTTGCAGCAGCCAGGTCGCCTTGTCGTTCGTAAATCTGCCCCAGTATAAACATGGCTCTGGTTTTGAGCTGTTTGTCGTTGCTGTTGAAGATGCCTCTTTTCAGGTGAATTACCGCTTCATCATAATTTTCGCGATCAATGTAATAGTCGGCCCAAACTAACTCAAGGTTTCGCCGAACCTCGGCAGGCATTTCGCGGTCGCGCCAGGCAGCATCCAATGCTCGCAACATGGGCTCGGCTTTTTCGTACTGCTCCAGTTGAATATATGTTTTTGCCAACCAAAGATCGGCTGTGAATTTGATGTCGTTATTGCTATACTGACTCGAAACGAAATCAAAAGTACGCCGGGCACTGATGTAATCCTGTTTATAAAAATGAGCCTTACCCATCATCAGGTAGCTGTCGTCGATCCACCGAACATATTCTTTGTTGCCAAATTTCATCGAGTGACGCTGAACACCAATTGAGCCTTTCTGAATGGCTCTGTCCATGGGTTGATAGATGCGCTGGGCATTATTTTTTGTGCCATAGTTATAAACTCTTAACACACGCAGATAATCATCTTTTGTCTGTTCGTTGAGTGTTTTTAGGCCATCTTTTAAGCTTTCGTTGCCATTCCAATAAACATTGTATTTGCTGGTGATGTTATGATAAACACGTCTTGTCCAGGTGTTTTTTTTAGTAGAACAGGCACCTAAACCTAAAAAAACGAAAGCAATTATGATCAGTTTTAAAAAGGTGAATCGGTTTTTTGGCACAGCGAAATTTTTATTTACCATAACTAAACTTACCGCAAAATATTATAAGCAATGATGCTTAAGGTGTTTTTCTTTTTCAAGGATTGAAGTTGCAAAAGTAAGTAAATCAAGTTATAGGACTATTATTTGATAGGAGGATTCTGGGCAAATACCTAAAAAATTTATATTGAAAGCCAATGAGATCAATTAGATATCCGGTGTTAGTAGATTTCCTTTAATTTATGAACTTAGTTTTTTCGATTACTTTTGCAACCGAAAACCAGTGCTATGCAAAAAGGCAAAAAAAGGGAAAGGTGGTATCAAAAGTTACGTAACAAGTACAGGTTAGTAATTTTTCATGAGGAAACCTTTGAAGAGAAGTTAAGCTTCAGACTTAGCAGGCTAAATGTCTTTGTTTTATTGGTGAGTTTGAGTGTTTTTTTGGTTTTTATAACCATTTATATCATCGCTTTTACTTCACTCAGAGAGTATATACCAGGCTACACCGATATTACCCTGAACTCCCGTGTTTATGAGATGGTTAGAAGAGCTGATTCGCTGGAGCAGGTTTTTAGGCAAAAAGATCAGTATATCAATAATATACGCAGAATAATTGACGGATATGATGACCAATCCGACAGTTTGGAGGCGGTTTTTAATGTCAGAATGATACGGACTTCAGCAATTGATACCATACGCATGACCCGTAGCGAGCAGGACAGCTTGTTGCGTCTTGAATTTGAATCAGCCGAGCGTTTTAATTTGTATGGGCAGGGAAATCTTTTACCCGAAAGCAGAAGAAGAGCAATGCAGACAGCAAACTTTTTTGTTCCACTCAAAGGGCTGATCACCAATAAATTTAATCCATCTAACAAGCATTTTGGCGTTGATGTCGTTTCCAATGCCAATGAAGCCATTAAAGCAGTGCTGGAAGGAACGGTGATTTTTGCTGACTGGACCCCGGATAAAGGCTATGTGATTGGATTGCAACATGCTGGCAACTTTTTGTCGGTATATAAACACAATGCGGTATTGTTGAAATCGGAAGGTGATCAGGTGAAAGCCGGCGAAGTAATTGCCATTGTTGGTGATTCCGGGGAGCTCAGTTCAGGGCCACATCTGCATTTTGAACTGTGGTTCAATGGTATGCCAATCAACCCTGAAGATTATATCGGCTTCGAGTAAAGTATAAATCCAAGGCAGGTTTGCAGCTCATAAAAATATTTAAAACATCAGATTGTAATACTGAATTACTGAGGGAATTAATTCGGTATCGGAGATTTTTTAGTAATCTTGCAGCCTTTTAATAGAATGAACATCCTTCTGATAGATATGTTTACAGCAGGAATAAAATATTAAGCAGGAAAAGCTTTTAATAACAAATGGAAATAGCAATAAAAATCATACAGCTTTTATTAAGCTTGTCAATATTGGTGATTGTACACGAATTTGGTCATTTTGCCGCAGCAAAGATATTTAAAACCCGTGTTGAGAAGTTTTACCTCTTTTTTGATCCCTGGTTTTCTATTTTTAAGTTTAAGCACAAAGGCACCGAATACGGCATGGGCTGGCTTCCCTTGGGGGGATATGTCAAAATTTCAGGTATGATTGATGAGTCGATGGACAAGGAAGCCATGAAACAATCACCCAAAGACTACGAATTCAGGTCGAAACCGGCATGGCAGCGCCTGATTATCATGCTTGGTGGCGTGACGATGAATGTGGTGCTGGCTTTTTTGATCTACATCGGAATGTTAAGCATTTATGGCGAACAGTTTTTGCCCACCTCCGAAGCCAATCGTTATGGCATTGCAACCGACAGCCTGGGACGATCCTTTGGCTTTCGTAACGGCGACAAAATACTGAATGTGAATGGGGAATACGTAGAAGATTTCAACAAAATCCCCCTTACCATGATTCTTGAAAACGCCCGTCAGCTCGAGATAGAACGGAATGGTGTCAGAGAAACGCTCACCTTACCCGAAAATGCCATTGCTCAACTTGTGAAGCATGATAATCCACTATTCCTTTCGGTTCGTATTCCGTTTATCGCAGCAGCTTTTTCGGAAGGATCGGTGGCCGAAAAGGCAGGCATGAAAGTGGGGGATACCATTCTGGGAATAAATGGTGTTTCGATGCGCTATTTTCAGGATTTCAGAGAAGGCATCCAGCAATATAAAAATCAGGACGTTGTAATAAATGTAAAAAGAGGCAGCGACTCAATCGATTTGAATGTTCAGGTGCCCGAGCAGGGATTGATAGGTGTTTATCCCAGTCAGCAACTCACTGATTTCTTCCATTTTAGCGAGACGCATTACAATTTTGCACAGGCCATACCAGCCGGGGTAAAGAAAACTGTTGATGGCATAAGTGGCTACCTCAAGCAGCTCAAGCTTTTATTCTCACCCGAAGTGAAAGCCTATGAAAGTGTGGGTGGATTTATTTCGATTGGTTCCATTTTTCCACCTGTTTTTCACTGGGAAAGTTTCTGGCGGCTCACTGCCTTTCTTTCCATTATGCTGGCCGTATTGAATCTGTTGCCTATCCCGGCACTTGATGGAGGCCATGTGATGTTTCTGTTCTACGAGATAATTGCCGGACGCAAACCCAGCGATAAGTTTATGGAAGTGGCGCAGATAGTTGGAATGGTATTGCTTTTTGGCTTGTTGATTTTTGCCAATGGCAATGATGTGATGAAGCTTTTCAGATAAATCAGGCTTCCAGTTTGTCGCGAAGCGACCGAAAACCCTTTCCCAAAATTTCGGATGCGTTTAAGCTAACTACAAAAGCTTTTTGATCGGTTTTGCTGATAAATTCTTTCAGCAACACTATTTCGCGGCGGCGAAGCACAACAAAAAGCATATTTCTTGTCTTGCCGGCAAACATGCCTTGTCCGTTAAGCAAGGTTGCTCCCCGCCTGAAATCAGAAGTGATTTTGCTGGCAATTTTTTCATATTCGTCCGAAACCACCAGTACAACCTTATCCGTTTGAGCCCCTTCGAGCACCATATCAATAACCTTACCCATCACAAAAATAGCCAGCAACGAATAAAGTGGAATTTTCCAATCGGCAAATACAACTGTTCCAATCACAACGATCAGTGCATCAATGCTCATCATCAGTTTACCAAGCGGTTGATGCGTCCATTTGCCTGCCATCATAGCCATTACATCCGTTCCGCCACAAGTGGCTTTTGCCTTAAAAAACAAACCTACACCCAATCCGATGATGGCACCTCCGTAAAGAGCCGAAGTTAGCGGATCATCTTTCAAAAGCGGGAAGTCGCCATAGAGATAGGTGAATCCATCCATAAATCCGCTTGTAAGAAAAAAACCGGTAACAGTTTTTGCTCCAAAACGTGGCCCCAGCACCTTGATACCAATAAGTGTAAGCGGGATATTAAACGCAAGAGCCATCAACCCAACCGGAGTGTTAAAACTGTGGTGCAAAACGATTGAAATGCCATAAATTCCGCCTGGAACAATTTTATGAGGTGTGATAAAAAAAACATACCCGGCTGCTATGAAAATTGCACCTATTAATATAAAAGCATAAGCTTTGATCCAAGGCAGACTAAAGGGCCGGTAGCTGACAATAAATGCCATTGGCTATGATTCCAATTTGTCGCGTAACGACTTGAATCCTTCTCCCAGGATTTCATTGGCGTTGATAACCGTAACGAAGGCTTTGGGATCAATCTGATGAATATATTCCTGAAGCATAGCCATTTCGCGACGGTTTACAACAGTGAAGATGATTGTTTTTTCGCTGCCGTTGTACATGCCTTTTCCTTTGAGATAAGTGCCGCCACGGTTAAGATCGTCAATAATTTTACCTCGTATTTCCTCGTATTTATCGCTGATGATAAATAAAGTTTTATCATAGTCAACACCTTGTAAAATAGCGTCTATCACTTTTCCGGTGATGTAAATGACGATGAGCGAATAAAGCGGAATTTTCCAGTCCTGAAACACCAGCAAACCTACAAGTACAATCACTGAATCGACCCAGATTAATAACTGGCCAACCGGAAGGCTGGTGTATTTACTGATTATCATCGCAACGATATCTGTGCCTCCTGAGGTAGCTTTCGATTTGAAAATCAATCCCAATCCTGTACCCAGAAAAACACCACCAAAAATGGAGCTTAACAGGGGTTCGTTGGCTACCAACGGATCTTCGCCATATAAGTAGGTGATTCCATCCACAAAAAAGGCGGTCAGTAAAAATCCGATAACTGTTTTGTAACCAAACCTGGGCCCCAAAATACGGATTCCTATCAGGGTGAGAGGAATATCCATTGTAAGCGCAGTGAGCCCAACGGGAGTGCCTAAAAGATAATGAACGACAATGGCGATACCGTAAACTCCTCCCGGTACAATTTTATAAGGCGTGATAAATAGTACAAAGCCCGAAGCCAAAATAAACGAACCTATAAGGATTAGCAAATGATTGATTATCCAACGTTTGGAAAAAAGTTTGTCTTTTTGAATAAATGCCATGACAACCAGGATTAAGTTTAAGTCAGCGGCAAAATTACTACCTTATAGTGGCTTCGCAACATAAAAAAGGGTAATTCTGTTGTATTTTGAATTTTGCACAATAAAGCGGATGAAAATGTGTTTTTTCACCAAACTAATTATGAAGTAATCAACATACTTCAGCAGTTTGAGATAAATTTATTACTTTAGCCCGCACAAAAAAAATTGCCAGAAATAACTAATGCAATTGATTAGCAAGTACTTAATCTTTATTTTTGTCTTTTTTATCAGCACAGTTGTTGGATTTTCCCAGCAGGCTCCTGTATTTACCTATCATACAAATACCTATGCCTACAAAAATCCGGGTTTTGCTGGATTGGGTGAAGGAATTTGCCTGAATGGAATCGTAAGGCAACAATGGGCTGGGTTTACTGACAATGAAGGAGAGAATGTTGCACCTGAAGACTTATTGATCACAGCAGACATGCCGGTACGCTGGTTGCGTGGAGGTGTTGGGTTATCCATCATACAGGATAAACTGGGTTTTGAGAACAACATTGGTGTGAATTTGGGTTACAGTTATCATGCTGATCTGGCAGGTGGCCGGCTTGGAATAGGGGCAGCAGTTAATTTGCTGAACCGCTCAATGGATTTTGGGAAGTTTAAACCGCAAAGCGAAGGTGATCCCGTTTTGGCCAGTGGCGAACAAACTGATATGCTTTTTGATATGAATCTGGGACTGTTTTGGCAGGTTGATAATATATATTACATCGGTATTTCGGCTACAAGTTTGTTCGAAACCAAAGGAAAAGCCCTGGGTAGTAGTGCCGAGAGCAGTGCCAGCTTTGTGGGCGACCGGACATTTTATCTTGTTGGGGGTTATGAGTTTCCGATTCCCGGCAAACCGGCCTATGAACTCCATCCGGCAATAAGTGTACAAACCAATGGCGTTAAAACACAAATTGATCTTACAGCCAAAGTGCTATACAATAATAAGTTCTGGGGTGGCGTTAACTATAGGCTTCAGGAATCCATCGGTTTGATGGCAGGTGTTTTTATCAAGGATATCCGAATTGGATATGCCTACGATATCAACACTTTAGGCTTATCAGTGGTACCCGGATCGCATGAGATTAGCATCGGTTATTGCTTTAAGTTGCAGCCTGATCGTTCAGCAAGAGTGTATAGAAATACAAGGTATTTATAAGAAGATTTTTAAAAAAAAATAAGAGACTTAATCTTATTTGTTATTTTTGGCCGGTTTAAAGTAAGAAAAGGGAACTCAAAATTTTGAAGATTAATACAAACTACAATATGACTTGTAGGAAATTTAGAACAATTCAGAACGTTAAGATGAAGAACATACTGCTATTTGCTTCTGTCGTGCTGTTGCTTGCCAGCTGCAGCAATTCCAATCAGGGCGAACTTGTTGGTGCCCGCAAAAAATCGAAACCTTTTTATCAACCCGATCCTTATGGAATGGTCTTTATTCCGCAAGGGAGCTACACCATGGGTGTGGGTGGCGAAGACCTGACTTACGGGCAGCTTCATCAGCCCAAGACGATTTCGGTTTCAGGCTTTTTTATGGACGAAACAGAAATCACCAATAACGAATACCGTGAGTTTGTATATTGGGTTCGCGACTCTATTGCCCGTACGCTATTGGGCGAAGTGAGGCCGGATGATTATCTGATAACTGAAAACAAAAAAACAGGTGAAATTTATGATCCGCCTTTCCTCAACTGGAAAGAGGATATTGAATGGAACAGCGAAGATCAGGACGTACGGGATGTTTTGGAAGAAATGTACCTACCTGATTTTGAACGATATTTCAGGAGAAAGGAAATAGATACTCGTAAATTATTCTATGAATACTATTGGGTTGATCTGCAAGCCGCTGCTAAGAAAGAATTTGTGGAAGGTGCTGATTTCAGGAATGCCGGTTTGGCAAACAGACCTAAAGGTTTGGAGAACAGATCTATCTATGTTCGTAAAGAGATGATCAATGTTTATCCCGATACACTAGCCTGGATCCATGATTATACCTACTCGTTTAACGACCCGCTCACTGAAAAATATTTTTGGCACCCTGCCTATGATCATTATCCGGTAGTTGGGGTTAACTGGAGTCAGGCAAAAGCTTTTTGTGTTTGGCGTACTGAGAAATTGAACAGTTATCTGCGTGCGAAAAAAGGTGAAGTTTCGCTGGCCGAGTTCCGGCTACCTACAGAAGCAGAATGGGAATGGGCTGCCCGTGGTGGAAACCACCTGAACGCTTATCCCTGGGGAGGTCCATACACACGTAATGACAAGGGATGTTTTTTGGCCAACTTTAAACCAATACGCGGAAACTATATCGCAGATGGCGGTTTACGTACCGTGATAGTAGGTCACTTCCCTCCGAATGACTGGGGGCTCTATGATATGGCCGGAAACGTTGCCGAATGGACAAATAGTGCTTTTGACCCGTCTTCTTACAATTTTACCTGGGACATGAATCCAAACTATACCTATAACGCCAAGGAAAATGATCCTCCGGTAATGAAACGAAAAGTGATCAGAGGCGGTTCGTGGAAAGATATTGCTTATTACCTTCAGGTTACAACCCGAGCCTATGAATACCAGGATACAGCAAAGAGTTATATCGGTTTCAGAACGATACAGCCATTCCTGGGCCGCAACAAAGGTGATAACCCGAATAAAGCCTCAAGAGTTTATAATTAATCATACAGTTAATAGTTAACATAAAACAATAATTTAATCAATATCTATTATGGGATTTAGCAAAATGTTAAGAAGTAAAGGGTATAAAAACTTCATGGCCAAACTTTATGGCATAGGTGCTGCATTGGTAATATTAGGCGCACTTTTTAAGATTAATCACTACACCGGTGCAAATGAGATGTTGATTATTGGCATGGCCACCGAGGCTATTATTTTCTTCTTTTCTGCTTTTGAACCTCCGCATGTTGAACCCGACTGGAGTTTGGTTTATCCGCAGCTGGCAGGCATGTATCACGAGTCTCCTGTTGAAACAGAGTTGGAGTCGAAGAAAACTGCCACACAGAAACTTGATGATATGTTTAAGGAAGCAAACATCGAATCTTCCACTTTGGAAAGGTTGAGCAAAGGCTTTGAGAAATTGAGTGAGAATGCATCAAGAATGTCTGATATTTCAAATGCTGCCCTTGCAACGAATGAGTATGTTGACAACATCAAACTTGCAACCAAATCAGCTTCGGAGCTTTCCGCAAATTACAAAAAAGCATCCGAAGTACTTAGCCAGGATGCACAGGCTACTGTTGATTATATCGAAAACATGAAGTCAGCTTCAGATAATGCCGGCAAGTTAAGTACTGCTTATGTGCAGGCTGCTGATATTATCAAATCAGAGATGAGAAGCACTGAAGAATTTGCCGGCACTGTTAAAGAAGCCTCTTCTTCGGCCAGGCAACTTGCTGATTCATATTCCAAGTCTGCTACCTTGATTCAAAAGTCAGTTGAAGCACTGGATTTTGGAACAATTGACGGCGAAAGCTACAACAAGCAGTTACAGCAAATCGCAAAAAATCTTACCGCTTTGAATTCTGTTTATGAATTACAATTGCAAGGATCGTCCAAGGCAGCAGAAGCCAGCGACAAATTATATCAAACCATGGCTCAATACCTCGAAAAGGTTAATCAATCTGCCGAAAACACAGCACAATTCAATCAGCAACTCACCGAGCTTTCAACACGCATGAGTGCCCTGAATAAAGTATATGGCAATATGCTCTCTGCCATGAATGTTCAGTCTTAAGCTGAAATTGAGAATGAGATCAAAAGTATCTTTCAAAATAAGAAAATAGAAGATGGCTGGATATAAAGAAACGCCGAGGCAGAAGATGATTGGGATGATGTACCTGGTTCTTACTGCAATGCTGGCACTTAACGTTGCAAAGGATATTCTGGATGCATTCCTGGTGGTAAACGACAGTATGGAAATTACCAACCAAAGCTTTGCTACTAAAATTGCCGGACAGTATGCCAAGTTCGAAACACAATACAATCTGGAGCCTGTTAAAGTGGAGGAATACTGGCTAAAAGCAGGGGATGTAAGACAAAAATCCTATGAACTGATTGAATACATTGAGGACATCAAACTAGAGCTTGTAGCCCGATCAGAACGAATGACGCGGGAAGAAGCACTTGGTAAATATTTCGAGAAACAAGCAGTGCCAGATCAATTTAGTCCCGGTCAGATGCGCGATCAGTTTATGCTAAATCTCAATAGTGTTCCATCACGCGATAAGTATGATGAACCAACAAATTACCTGATCGGTCAGAATAAGAACGGGAAAGCCTATGAACTGGCTGACAAGATGAAAGAGTACCGGGCCTACATTCTGGATATTATCGGATCGCAGTTTGAAGACCGTATTGGACTGGTGACCACTGGCAAGTTTAAAGATGCAAGTGGCACGCCACAGGATTGGGAGTATTATAACTTTTACCACACCATTCTGGCAGCTGATATCACTTTGCTTAACAAAATCATTGCCGAAGTTCAAACGGCCGAATTTGATGCGGTGAATACACTCTATGCCAATATTACTGAAAAGGATTTTAAGTTTGATAATGTTGCTGCACGCGTTATTCCAAAATCTACCTATATCCTCCAGGGACAAGCTTACGAGGCAGAGATTCTAGTGGCTGCCTATGATTCCAAAACACAATCACAGGTAAAAGTTCTTCGCGGTGCCGGTAAAATTACAGATGCTAATATTGCGAGGGCACAAACCTTTAATAGTGTTAATGGTACAGTAAAACTTGAATTCCCGGGTAATACCGTTGGACCGCAAAGTTATGCCGGAGTAATTGAAATGCTGGATCCCCGCACACAAGAACTCACCCATTATGAGTTTAGTGGTGATTATATTGTTGCCCCTCCGGCACTTACTGTTTCTCCGCTCAAAATGAATGTGCTTTATGCCGAGCTTAAAAATCCGATTTCTATATCATCACCTGGAATTGCAAGCGATCTTTTGACGCCTTCTATTACGAAGGGCAAACTTTCCAAAAGACCAGATGGAACCTGGGATGCAGAGGTGCCAATTGATGAAAAATTAACAACCATAACTGCTTCTGCCTCAATCGACGGAAAGACCATTGTACTCGGATCTTACGATTTTCGAATCAAACGTGTTCCGAAACCAAATGCAACGATTGCTGGAATTTCGGACGGGAAGATTGACCGCGACCGTTTGCTGGCAGCCAATGCTATTATACCAGAGTTGGTTGATTTCGACTTTGAAGATTACTATTATCAAATCGTTTCCTATGAGTTGGAAACTATTCTGGGAGGCGATTTACAATCTACCGGAACAATCCGTAGCAACAGATTTAATGATGCGGTTTTGAATACCATTCGTAATTCGCGGCGTGGACAAAAGCTTTTTTTTATGAACATCCAGGCTAAGAGTCCGACCGGTCGTATGGTAACCCTTAACCCTATCAGTTTAGAAATACAATAAATATTCTGAGATATCATGAGAAAAATATTGTTTTTATTTACCATCCTAATCGGAATTAGCTTCGTTTCACAGGAAACGTTTGCTCAAATTCTTGATGAAAGACCAGTAGATGGGATTTATGCAGATGATGGTACAATTGACATCGATCCCATTCCATTTCCTACCATCCGGAAAGCGGATGTAATGTGGAAGAAACGCGTGTGGCGTGAAATTGATTTCCGACAGAAGATGAATCACGCTTTTTATTATCCTGTTATTCCCCATAATAACTGGCGGAATTTTATTGCCGTGATATTAGACGGAATGCGCGAGAATAAATTTTTAGCTTACGACGCACAGAATAACCCTACTGATGAGTTTCTGGTGCCCTTGACTTATAATCAATTGATAGAGCGCGAAACAGATAGTTCCAGACAAACACTTCGCCGCAGCTATCCACCTTATGATGAGTATGATACTGTAATCGTTTCAAGGTTTGATCCAACCCGTGTGATGCGTCTGCGTGTAAAAGAAGATTGGTATTTCGACAAACAAAGATCACAATTGATGGTTCGTATCATTGCTTTGTGTCCGGTACTGATGGTCGAAAGGGATGGGCAGGAATTTACACAACCCTTGTTTTGGATATCCTATGAGCAGGCCCGTGATGTGCTTGCTAAATCTGAGATATTTAATCGTCAGAACTCAGCTGAACGCCGAACTTATGATGAGGTGTTTTGGAAACGTATGTTCGATAGCTATGTTTACAAGGAGGAAAACGTGTACGATCGTACCATTGGTTCCTATGCCCTTGGTATTGATGCTTTGCTCGAATCGGAGCGGGTGAAAACGGAGATTTTGAATTTTGAACAGAATCTTTGGGAGTACTGATTTTTGATGTTTATGGAATGGCCCGCATCAGAAATGATAGCGGGTTTTTTTGTTAAATTCTGAAATAATTTCACCTGACAAAATGTTAAAAAAGTAAACCAAATGAGTAATATGACGCATCAAAACAAAACTGCAGAAACAAAATTCGGACTTCATCCGGTTTTACTGGAAAGATGGAGCCCGCGGGCTTTTAGTGATAAAGCTGTAGAACCCGAAAAGATTTATCGCTTTTTGGAGGCTGCCAGATGGTCGCCCTCTGCTTCAAACGAGCAGCCCTGGCGTTTTATAATTGGATTAAAGGGTGATGACACCTATAAGAAATTGTATGAAACATTCGTGGAATTTAACCAGTTATGGACAAAAACAGCTCCGATATTGATATTGAATTTGGCCAATACCCTGAGCACCAAAAATCCGGGTAAAGCAAATCTTACTTACGCCTATGATCTTGGACAAGCTGTAGCTCATCTCTCATTTCAGGCACATGCTGATGGTTTATATGCGCATCAAATGTCGGGATTCGATACGCAGCTAGCTGAAAAGATTTTTGAAATTCCAGATAACTTCAAAGTGATTTCGGTGGTTGCAGTTGGCTATATTGGTAATCCTGAAGTTCTTCACCCAAATTTGGAAAAGCTGGAATATTCCGATAGAAGCCGAAGACCCTGGAGCGAGAATGTTTTTTCAAACAAATTTGGTCAAAGCTTTTCACTGTTTTAACATTATTTTTGCGTAATTCCATGTAAATTCGCTGTCTTATTATTATACTCAAACTTTAGTGAAAGCGTTACAATTTACTTTTATTATCCTGATACTGGTTATCTTAAATGCATGTGATCCCGGCTCGCACACCGAAAAACGAGACAAACCAAACCCAAATACCAAAGGTGTGGCAGTGAGCGTGCCTGAGTTCAATGCCGATTCAGCTTTTCATTTCGTAGCCAAACAGTTGGCTTTTGGGCCCCGTGTTCCGCAATCCGTAGCACATCAGGCTTGTGCCTCCTGGTTGGCTGATAAAATGAGTGCGTTTGCTGATACGGTTTATTTACAGCAATTTAGAACACGCATTTACGATCAACGTGCTTTCGATGGAGTAAATATCATTGGTGTATTTAATCCAAAAGCCAGAAAGCGAATTGTTTTGTCTTCGCATTGGGATAGTCGTCCGTATGCCGATTATGACGCTGATCCGCAGAATCATCAAAATCCTATCGATGGTGCTAATGACGGAGCAAGTGGAACGGCTGTTTTGCTCGAATTAGCCAGATTATTAAAAGCTTTCCCGCTTTCGGAACAACTTGGCATTGATATCATTTTTTTCGATTTGGAAGATTACGGACCACCAACCAGCGATCGTAATCGGTATTCAGAAGAAAGCTGGGCACTTGGATCTCAATATTGGAGCCGCAATCCACACACACCGGCCTACAGGGCAAACTTTGGGATATTGCTTGATATGGTGGGAGGTGCTGATCCGGTTTTTCCGAGAGAGTATTTTTCGCAACAGTATGCTTCCTGGGTACTTGATAAGGTTTGGCTGAAAGCCTATGAGCTTGGTTACGGCAATCTTTTTATTAATAAACCCGGGTCGCCCATCAACGATGATCATGTTTCCATGAACGAAATCGCCGGAATCCCCACGATTAATATCATACACCTGGATCCCTCCAGTAGTAATGGTACCTTTTTTGAACACTGGCACACCATCGGTGATAATTTGGATGCCATCGATAAAGAAACGCTTCGAATTGTTGGAAAAGTAGTATCACATGTTATTTATAACGAGCAATAGGGAGAAGCGGTTGTAAGGGGGTTCATGTTTTCTTAATTTTTTTCACAATTTTTAACAATCTCTGCTTGTTTAAACATAAGAGCTGAAATGCTCAACAAAACCTTAATAGCTTGAAATACAATATGATGTAATTGTTTCCATTGCTATTATTGATTTACATCAACAAAGGTATTGTTCTAAATCTGGGTACGGTTTTTATAATGTCATTTTTGTCATATTTGCTGAAAAGTTAAATACTGTTAATCTTGCATTAGAAAAATTACAAGCCGGGAGTTAACTTATACTCTGGCAACATTATGAACCAAATACCATAGAAACAATGAAGAGAATGAAAAAATTAGCGACTGCCACCACAATGATTTTTGTGGCATCACTTACATTTATGTCCTGCACCAAGGAAGGACCTGCCGGAATTCCAGGTAAAGATGGTGAAGATGGCATCAATGGCCAGGACGGAACCGCCGGTTGCATTGAATGTCACGACAATTCACAGGCTTTGTTTGCAAAAACTATCCAATGGGAAAAATCAATCCATGCAACGGGTGGAAATTTTGAACGTAACACAGGTGATTGTGCAACCTGCCATACCAGTCAGGGATTTCTGGGATATCACGTAACAGGCGATTATGATCCTTCTGCTGCAGGTGCTGCAATCAGCAATCCTAACCCACCTAACTGCTACACCTGCCACAAAGTGCATGATAGTTATACCCCAGCCGATTGGGAGCTTACAATGACCGGTCAGATAGCTATGCACAACACAACTCAAACTCCCGATTTTGGTACCGGAAGTCAATGTGCCAGCTGTCATCAGGGTCGTGAAGTAAATCCATTCCCGGTTGAGGGAGGTGAGGACATTACAATTTCAAATACCCGCTACGGGGTGCATCATGGACCACAGGCTAACGTAGTGAAAGGAACTGGATTGTTTGAGCCAGGAACTGGTTATAGCAGTCACCCTCATGGTACCCAAATCACAAATACCTGTGTTACCTGTCATATGGCCGAAGCGTTTGGCACTCAGGCTGGCGGACACACCATGTATCTTGGATACGACTATCATGGTTCCACTGTTTTAAATACAGCTGGTTGTGTGGGTTGTCACCCGAATGTAGAAGAATATGTTGTAAAAACTGAAGAGCTGCAGAATGAAGTGCAGGAAATGTTGCTTGAACTGAAAGCTATGCTTGATGAAATTGGTGCCACCAACCCGGGCAGTGATAATTCCGTTGCAGGAACCTATTCTCCTGAAGTAGCAGGTGCTGTGTTGAATTATAAAGCACTTACCGAAGATCGTAGCCTGGGTGTGCATAACCCAACCTATGTTAAAAAAGTGCTTCAAAATACTATGGAGGCAATTCAGCAATAAACGTAAATTCAAAGGAAGCTTCCGGGCAACTCATTATAAATGAGCCTGGAAGCTTTTTATTAATAGCTAATACATTAAATTATGTATCAAATAAGAATACTAAAGCAGAGTCTGGTAGTCGTAGTGCTATTGCTGTTGGCTTCGGCCTGTACGTACGATTTTATTGAGATGCCAAAACCTGATCCGATTGACCCTACTGATACGGTTTCATTTCAATCTGCCGTTATACCCATTTTTACCAATGGAAACAACTGTACTGCTTGTCATTCAACCGGCGCAACAGCACCTGATTTAACAGCAAGCAAGGCATACAACGCTTTGGTGCCAGCTTATGTAAATCTGGACGATCCGGAAGCAAGTTCCATTTACTGGTTCGCTCATCCCTCATCCAATACACATGGATGGAAAAAAATGAGCCTGAGCGAAGCTGGCATCATTTTGGGATGGATTCAACAAGGCGCTCAAAATAATTAACATAGAAAAGCAATTACTATGAAAAGATATTTATTAGGCATAGCACTGGTTGTGAGTACAATATCACTTGCAATTGGTCAAAATGAAGAAGAAAAGCCAAAGGATAAACCGGTTTGGGCACCATTTGAAAGTGGATATCTAATCGATAATCAAACCACTGTGATTCAATCTCCTAAAACACTCGAATACATTATTCAACATAAATTTGGGACAATGGATAATGGATTCAGCGATTTGTTTGGTTTGTATGCTCCCGGTGCAAATATCCGCATGGGACTAAACTATTCGTTGATTAAAAATCTTCAAATAGGCTATGGGATCACACGTTTGAATATGTATAACGATTTCTCGGTGAAATACACAATTTTTGAACAGACCAGAAGAAATACGATTCCGGTGGCTGTTGCCGTTTACGCCAATATGGGTATTGATGGCAGAAATAAGGAAGTATTCGGACTAGATTTTAAAGGAAGCGATCGTTTCTCTTATTTTACACAGCTGATCGTTGGTCGTCGGGTTAACGACTGGCTTTCGCTTCAGGTCAATGCCAGTTTTACTCATTTTAACAAAACTGATTCCTTGATCGATCACGATAAAATTTCTGTTGGCTTTAATGGTAGGGCCAGATTCTCGCCACAATCATCCATACTATTTCAGTATGATGTTCCGTTAAAAATACAAGGTATTGCCGAGCATCGTGAATTTACGAATCCTTCAAAACCAAATCTGGGTGTTGGATGGGAAATCAGAACAAGTACACATGCTTTTCATATCTATATTTCAACAGCCGATGGTATTGTTCCGCAGCATAATGCCATGTTTAATCAAAACGATTGGACAAAAGGTGATTTGATGTTTGGATTTTCGATAACACGATTATGGAGTTTTTAAGAATTACTAACTGTTAAATTATATCATTATGAATGTTAGATTTTTTTCAATTGCAGCTTTATTGGCAAGTACGATAGTGCTGATGGCCTTTATGATTCCTCAGGAAAAGAAAAAAGGTGGACCATGGGAGATTCCTCAGGAGTATGTATCAATGGAGAATCCGTACAAAGATGATGCTTCTCTCGAAAAATACGGAAAACAAGCTTATATGAAACACTGTCGTTCCTGCCACGGAAACACTGGTGAAGGCGATGGTCCCAAAGCACGTAACCTTGAGTATGATCCGGGTAATTTGTCTGATGCAGCCTGGCAGGATAAGGTTTCGGATGGCGAACTGTATTATATGTCGATCATTGGTCGTGACGAAATGCCTAATTACGAAAGTAAAATAGCAGATGATGAGGAGCGTTGGGCACTTATTAATTACCTCAGATCGCTGAAGAAATAATCTTTTGTGAATATGACAGAAACAGGTTTACATCCAGGACTTGCCATTGTGTGCAACCCTAAATGTAAACCTGTTTTTATGTTTTGATTTTTTGAATAATCAAATAGAATTTGCAAAACTTATTTTATTCTTTTTTTTATTATTCAGACCGACGTTAACTTCAAATTACATGCGAAACATATTTTTACTACTGTTTTTTGTGTTGTTTGCTTTTGTTCATAAACAAACTTCAGCACAATTAATGGTTGACATGGAATCTCCACCTTCCAACTCAGAGATGAATCAGACGTGTTTTGATTGTCATGGCCAGAAGGTATATAGTTTTGAGAATGATTTTTCGGGTATGCTCGAACGCAAGGTGATGAATCCTAATTATGTGCTCGATACGGGTGCATTTTATCAGGGCGTACACCGTCATTTTGCATGTATTGATTGTCATTCAATGGATTATGAAGTTTTTCCGCATCAGTCCGAGTTAAGATTCGAAATGATGTATTCCTGCATGGATTGTCATGGTGGTGATGAGACCTATGCCCGGTATAATTTTGATCAAATCGAAGAGGAGTTTTTTCAAAGTGTACATTCGAGCAGGCACGATGAATCCTTTAACTGCTGGATGTGTCACGATCCACATGCTTACAAGGCTATGACACATGGTGAGTTTAAGATCAGCGAAATTGTGAATGCACATAATCAAACCTGTATAGATTGTCATAACGATGCCGCTCAGTTTCAGCGTATCACGGATAGTATTCGTCCTGATTTGGCAGAGGTTCACAGCTTTATTCCAAAGTACGAGGCACACCTGAAATCGGTCAGATGTATCGAATGTCACACTTCGCAACAGGATACCATGTGGGTGGCACATAACATACTCGAAAAGAATTTGGCCATGAAGAAATGTGTGGAGTGTCATTCGTCCAATACCATGCTGATGGCTTCTTTGTATAAATACCAAAGTATCGAAGCCCGCCAATCCGGCTTCCTGAATGCAGTGATTTTGAATGAATCCTATGTGATTGGTGCCAATCGAAATTTTTATTTCAATATCATCAGCATTATTCTTTTCGGGCTGGCCATACTCGGTATTGCAGTTCACGTGTTTTTCCGCATTAAAAATCGTTGATCCATGAGCAAACGAATCTATTTATATCCTATCTGGTTGCGTTTTTGGCATGCCATCAATGCCTTGATGTTTTTGATTTTGCTGGCAACGGGTTTGAGTATGCAGTATTCTAATCCCGATTGGCCGTTGATTCGTTTCGATCTGGCCGTGCAGTTTCACAACATAGCCGGCATCATTGTGAGTTTTAATTATCTGATCTTTCTGCTCGGAAACCTAACTACCTCAAATGGTGCTTATTACAAGATAAACTGGAAGACCTTGATCAGCGATCTGATTAAGCAAATGAATTATTATTTGTTTGGTGTGTTTAAAAAACAAGCCACTCCGTTTCCGGTAAACGAGGAACGAAAATTTAACCCCTTGCAAAAGTTTACTTATGTACTTACCATGTATGGCATGATGCCCGTGATTATCATTACAGGCTTGGCCTTGTTGTTTCCTGAGTTGATAATTGAGAAAGTATTTCAAAGCTCAGGGATCTTTTTAACAGCACTTTTGCATACGGTAATCGGGTTTATGCTTTCGATGTTTCTGGTAATTCATGTGTATTTTTCGACCATGGGAAGCTCGCCTGTAAGTAATTTTAAGAGTATGATAAATGGCTATCATGAGCCGCATTAATTTGAGATTTGAATAAAGGCAAAATGCTGCAAATATTTTTTGTTTGCAGCATTTTTTGTGAAGTCAGTCTTTTTAGGCAAATGAACATTAGCAACAATTTAAGTGTTTTGGACGAAAAGATTTACTTTTGGTCGTTGACTTGAAGCAACGGATATTAAGATATTATACATCAATTTAACATCATTTTTCATGAAGACTTTTTTTAGCATTTTAATCAGTATAATTTTTCTTTCGGCCTGTAATCAGGGTAAGGTGGATGTGGGTTATGCCATTGATCCCGATAATCGTTCGGTTGAAGTAAAAGAAGTGGAACAAGCCAATGCCTACACTTACTTAAAGGTGAAGGAAAATAATCAGGAGTTTTGGTTGGCGGTAACAACGATGGATGCGCGCAAGGGCGACGAACTACACTTTACGCAGGCTATGGAGATGAAGGATTTCTACAGCCGCGATCTGGATCGCACCTTCGATCTGGTTTTGTTTGTAGATAATATCAGCACCTTGCCAATTCCGGCAAAAACAGCCGACTTATCTGCTCAGGCACAACAACACGAGGGCCGGCCAAAAACTGATAAAAAAGCAATTGAGATAAAACATACAGATGATGTGGTTCCGCTTTCCGATTTATTTTCACATCCCGAAAAATATGATCAGCAAGTGATTAAAGTAACTGGCGAAGTCACTAAATTTAATTCAGGTATCATGGGCAAAAACTGGGCACACATCCAGGATGGCACTTCGCACGACAAATTTTTTGACCTTACAGTCACTACTCAGGATGTAATTCCGGTTGGTGATGTGGTGATTTTTGAAGGTAAAATTGTCCTGAACAAAGACCTTGGATCAGGATATTTTTACGAATTCCTGATGGAAGATGCCACGGCCAAAAGAGCCGTTGCTTTATAGATTATTTCACCAGATTTAATCCTTCGCTGGCACTGCTGTCGCCGGGTCGTATAAGTAAGGCTTTTTGAAACATGACCCGTGCCTCACGCAGCTTGCCTAATTTTAATTCTGTCCAGGCAAGCAAGATAACGGTATCATAATCAAAAGGATACAGATTAATAACTTTATTCAGATAGCGTAAGGAAGTCATATAATCTTCACGGCCATAGGCAAGCAAAGCCATCCGGTAGTTGGCCAGGGTGTTTTGCGGGTCGATACGCAGGATTTCCTGGTATTGATTTTCCACCTGCGTCCAGTTGCCCAATGCGGCAGCCGGATTGATATAACCAAAACGAGCTTCAATGGCCAATGGCTTTAGGGTGAAACACTTTTGATAATAAGGCAGTGATTCAGTAAACCTGCCCGAGACATAATTCAACCAGGCCAGCCGTAAATTATGCTCATAGCTGTTTTCGTTGTAGATATTTAATATCTCCTGAACAGCCTCGTTGTATTTGCCGTTTTCTTCCAAACGATATGAGTTTTCAAAGGCAGTCATTTGTTTGTCAAAACTCTGTGCCTGAATGGTTAAGCTAATCATGAAAAGCAAACCAAACACCAACTTCGATTTTAGAAATTCCATTGGATCCCTCCTGTTATTAAATTTGACTTGTAAGTTAAAAAATCTTCCAAAATATTTTCGTTATCACGATCTGTTGAAGTGTAGCTATGCCGACCATCCAGCCAGGAATAACTTAATCTGAGTTTCAGATTTTTTGAAATGCTGGTGTGTAGCACGGTATTTATCCTGTTTTGTGGCTGATAGGGTGTGTTGTAAACCAGATAAGCCAACGCTGTGTTGAATCCTGAGTGATTGCCATGGCTCCAGGATGCTTCGAGCCAGTTTTGTTTGAAAAGTTTTACATAAAAACTTTGGTCAAACAACCAATCACTTCGCTCGTTCCCATTAAGGTAGGAAAGTGTTGTGTTACCATAGAAATTCAAGTTCCCCAATGGGTAATACTGTTGTCCGGCATTCAGTTGCAGGTATTCATTACCACTAATTTTTGACAGAGAAGCAGAAAAAGATGTTTGTCCGATTCTGCTTTGAATGTGGCTTCCCAGATAGAAAACCCATTCATTGCTTTTAATCCGGATATTTTCGAAAACAATGCTGCTCATAGGAGTTTCGAAGAAAACCGTTTCGGAGCCATCGTAAAAATAATAAGCAGTATCGGATGCAAATCCCTGTTCTACAGTTGCTTGTGTTTTGGTTTGATCCCATCTGACAAAATGAATTGCTGTTGTTAAACTGAAATTTGGGGTGATTCCAAAATTAATATTTCCATAAAAGGATTGTTGTTTGATTTGATGGGCAAAACGCTGCAAATGCTGACTGCTATCAATTTTGTACCAATAAGAAACACCCCAGTCAGCATAAGCTGTTAAATCATTTACTAATTCGTATTGATGGTAGGCAAAAACATCATCTGCTTTGATGTGGATTTGCTGCATGCCAACATAACCGCTGATCGTCGGACTTATCCTAAAATTAAGGCCCGCATCCCAAAAAGTCTGCTCATCGTATTCGCGGCTTTGACCATAATAATTCCCATTACCGCTTATGGTTGCAAAATCAAGCCGATGCTGGTGCTTAAAATCCTGAATGCCAAAATCCATATGTATGCGCTCTAATTTGAAGCGATTGGGTATTTCCCAATACAACTTATCACTTTCAGCCAATACCTGACTAAGTGCTCCGGCTTCATTAATTTGATTGAGCATGAGATAGGTTCCGTAGAGATAACTATTTGCAACCGGATCGTCTGCATAAAATTTCAGAGCTTTTTGCAGGTGTTTTCGTGCCAACAAATAACGAGCTGTGTTGTAGGCCGCTATGCCCATGCGAATATGCAAGTAATAGTAATCAAAACCCTGATTAATCATTTGATTGCCTTGCGCTAACACTTGTTGCCAATTGTTTTGTAAAAAACCGGTGTATAGCAAACTATCTTGTTTCGCAAAATCGTTTGTTTGTGAAATGACTGGTTTACCTGCAAAAAGCAAGCTGATGGACAATATGACGATTAGTTTATACACGATACAAAATCAAGTGTTGGCTTACTTTTTTTATTTCAAAACGGCTCAATTCACCGGCTTCAAAAGAAATTTGATAGCTTCTGTTTGATAAGGTTTTGCTGAAGACACTAAAATCAAGCTGTGTGTTAAAGATGATGGGTGTGTCGCCAATGCTTTGTTTTGCTTTAAGCTGGGTAGCTTCAAAACGAATAGCCAGAAAACGGTAGAAAGGAGAAACAAAGTCTTGCAAAAAACGTAATTCGGCCGAAGGAAATTCATGTAAACTAAGCTTTTCCTGGATTGTCAGGCCTGGATTGTTTCCGGTAACTAATTGGTAAGCACCCAGATAAAAATCGTACAACAGGCTTTTTTTGTTGCCTTCGAAACGAGTGAAGTAGAATAGATCATCTTTTCGCCCAAACCAGGCTTTCGATTTAGTTTGATCACATGCAAGATAAGACTGGTTGAAAATGTCTGTTTTCACTTCCCAGCTGATAAGTTCTTTAGCTGAAGTTTCAAATTTTAAAGTCTGCCCCGGAATAAAATGCAAGGCTCTGTTGAGCGTGTCATCAACCAATTGATTGCACACCAAATCGTTAAGCTTTGGCTGATCGGAGCTGTGAAACTGCAGCCCATCATTTTTGCTGAGGTAGGCAGCAAAAGGATAGCTTAGGGTATGTGCACCAATTTCACTTGAAGTTTGAAATTGAAAATGCAGATGCGGATAGGGCGAACGGCCCGAATTACCGCAATTGGCCAGTTGTGTTCCTTGTTCAACATATTGACCCTTATGAACCAGAATGCTGCCTTTTTGCAAATGGCTTACTTGCGAAAAAAGTCCTTCACCATGGCTGATAACGATGCTGTTGCCCCAGTTTTGGCGCAGATTCATATCGCCAATGGCGTTATCATCCACTTCGCCAATGATTTCCATCACATATCCACTGGCCGGTGCAAGCACAGGTTTGCCAAAGCAAAAGTAATCGGTTGGCAGCAATCCTTCATTCTTGTATGTTTTTCCACTTGCATCCATAAATTCAAAATCCCAGGCATAACGCCAGGCATCTTTGTGCGTATGTTCGCCATCAAAGGCTTGTGTTACTTTCCAAAACCCCCAAAATGGAAGTTTCATCGGGATGCGCTCCAGATGCGCCAAACGTTGGCTGTTGATCAATGAGCTGTAAAGGTTTTTCTCGGGCTGAAATTGTTGAAAATAAACCAGAGCCGGTTTGTCAAAATACCTTTCGCGAAGGCGGAAAACAAATAAAAAGCTGATTACCACAAAATTGAAAGGCAGCGACAAAACGCCTAGCTGGAGCGGTGTTAGCAAACTACTGGCTGTTATCTGCAGGAATGCGAGCAATGGAATAGAAATGATTACCCACAAAAAAGAATAAACTGACGGTATCACAAAAAAGCCACCAATAGCAATCGATGTAAGGATAAAATTAAATCCTATATAACTGTAAGTGAGATCGTTTAAACTTGCTCCAACGACCATATAAAACAAATATGCACAGGCAAATCCCAAAAAAGAAAGTACAAATGCCAGTCGCGACCAGATCAACAGGCTGAGGGAAATAACTATACCGATAAATAAATGAGGTTGAAAGAAAATAGCTCCTAATGACCTAAAATACAGTTTAAAAACCTCAGGCCAAGGCAGTTGTTCAAACCAGTCGTGAAGGTCCAGCAATGTGAAACCTCCCAATTGATACAGTTCATTCAAAAAATAAATGCCCCCTTCGCTTAGCTCTAACTGATTGATACTTCTGCTGCTCAGCATGATGATCCAAAAACCAATCAGAAAAGGTAAGCTGAGATAGGGCAATCCATATTTGCTGAGTAAACCTGCCAGCAAAATACTGGAAAAAAGAGTAAGTAAAGTGATAAAGATCAGGATAATAAAAAAACTTACTCCTGGTTGAAAGCTGATGCCATAACCAAGCCCAACCAGGAGCGGATTGAATCCATAAAAACCATTGATAATGTGTTCGCGGTTCAGCCCGATCAGATAAGCAGTAGTGTTGGCAATTAGCACTGCCATCAAACCACTCAATCCGGCATTCAGGTCAACAAAACTAACTGCCAGAAGCAGCAAGGCCATCCATTTGTTTTTGGCAAAGAAAATCTGCGTATAGCTGTTGAGAATTCCCTGACCAAATTGCGGAAACATCACATGATTTTTATCCGAAATCATAGCTCAAAATGACTCAGATGTGGAGGAATTTCTTCCAGATTTTCGATGGAATCGATAGACTCATTTTTGCGAATCAAATGAGGCTTGCCATCCATATCAATCATCACCACATTGGGTCGCAAGGTAATAAACTGCATCCATTGTGTCATATTGTAAGCTCCAACATGATGAATCACTACCTTATCGCCTTTGTTGAGCAAGGGCAGACTGATATTTTCGCGCACCACATCTATATTCATGCAAAGTGGTCCGTAAAGTACTGTGTCTTCGGTGTAGGATGTAAATTCCTGAGCCGGAGTGATTTTATGGTCGTACCAAAAAGAGGTAAAGAGCAGGTTAACTCCCACATCAAGTATGGTTGCCCTTCTTCCATCGGATAATCTTTTATTGGCAATCACAGAGCCAAGCAAATAACCGGCTTCATCTATCAGAGCACGACCTGTTTCAAGAATCAGCAATGGAGGGGTTTTAGGCCTGTAATCGCTATTCATCAGCGCAGAGGTGATGGCTTCGGCAAAATCATCGATTGACGGATTGGTATCTATGCCAGGCAGATAAGCTCCTTTGAGGGTGTTGCGTGAGGAAAATCCGCCACCCATGTCGATGTATTTAATTTCGTGACCATATTTTTGTTGGACACGTTGGGCCAGATTAGCCAGTTTGGAAGCTGCGATGGCATAGGCATTGGGCGAAAGCATAAAGGTGCCGATGTGCGTATGCAAACCAACCAGATCGAGCAAACCCGAAAACATAATTTTATTTAGCGCATCCCAGGCCTGGCCGTTTTCGTAGTTAAAGCCAAAACGATCCCACATGGGATAAATGCCGGTATCCATATTGACCCGGATAGCCACTTTGGGTTTCTGCTTTGTTTCGCGTGCAATTTCCTGAATCATATACAATTCATCAAGGTGATCAATATGAATCAGTGAATTATTGGTGATGGCTTTGCGCAGGTCTTCTTCGGTTTTGTCGGGACCATTGAAGATGATATTGCTGCCATCAACGCCATGCCGGATAGCCTTATCGTATTCAAAACCAGAGACTACCTCGGCCCAGGATCCTTCCTGATGAAACACATTGCAAACGGCTGACAGATAATTTGTTTTGTATGACCAGGCAAACTGAACCCTGGGATAACGTGTTTCGAAAGCCTGTCGGGCAGCCTTGAATCTTTGTCTGATTTTTTGTTCGGACAGAACAAAAACGGGTGACCCATAATCCGCAATCAGCGATGCTACCGAAACACCATCAATGTGTGTAACGGGTTCGAACTCCGTACGCATCCCAAATTTATTGGGCATATTACTTTCCAGTTTTTTAATTAAAGGCCTTTCATATCTTGCTTTTGCTGTCATAGTATTTGGTTTTTATAATTCTCCGTGTGTTGAAATTTGTTGAAATTCTTTCAAATCTACAATCATATCCCAGGCGTATCGGATAAACATTTTGCCTGCTTCGTAAGTTGTAAATGCTTCTATCGGCCAGTCGAGGGCCAGTTTTGTGAGTGCTTCCGGAATATTTTGTCCTACACCAACGGCCAGATAGATCCAAGCCGGGATGCGGGGATTTATTTCGAGCAGGTAGTATTCTCCGGCTTTGTTTTTCATCAGCTCAAGCTCGAAGGCACCACGCCATTTGGTCGATTTCAGAAAATGTGCCGTAAGATCAAGGGCTTTTTGATCGGTGATGGTAATGCCACCCCAGGCTTTTCCTTTATCAGTAATGTATTGCTTGCGCATGGGCACTGCTGCAATGGTATTGCCCAGGCCGTCGCCCAGGCCTGTTACATTGTATTCGGTGCCATGAACAAATTCCTGCACAATGACAGGCAAACCCCACTTGGCACTTATTTTATTGAAGGCGGTTTTTGCCTGATCGCTGTTATAAGCCAAACTGGCATCGTAGTATTTACCTTTGATCACCAGGGGCGAACCATATTCCTGTTCGAGGCTGTGAATTTCGTTGACCGTATAGATGGCTTTGCTGCGAGGAACATGGATGTTGTATTTCTTGCCAAAATCAGGCAGGTTTACTTTTTGACGCGCTTCGAACTGATCCATGGTAGGCAAAAAGCTGTGAATGCCTGCCTGTTTGAGTTTATCTGCCAGTTTGATAAATGAATAAAGCTCGGCATCGAAATTTGGAATCACAACATCCAGTTTTTCTTTTTCGTGGATGTACATCAGGCGGTTGTACAATACTTCGGTGCCAGCTGAGGGGTAAGGGATGTGATAGGTTTTATCGATCAAATCGTGCATATAAATGCCCGGTTCCAGCGATTCGTAAGCCAAACCAATAATCCTGCAATCAAAGTCGCTGGCTTCGAGCAAGCCTCTGATCACTGCCACACCCGGCCCCGGACTGTCGATGGCATTTAGGCCTGTTACAGCTATCGTAAGCTTTTTCTTATTCTTCATTTTGATGGAGGTGATATTGTTTGACCATAGCCTGAAAATCACTAAAATCGCGTTCGATCACAGCCATATCAGCTTGATATTTTTCTGAAAGCTGTTGCACGATAGTTTCCTGTTTCTCGCCTTTGCGAAGCATATTCAAGATGTCGAGTCCAACCTGATTTACGGTAAACGACTCGCCCGAAGCAGGATTAAAAACGAATCCGTTGTCGCTCACAGCAATATTATTCTTAATCTTCATGGCAATACTTTTTATGTTTATGCACTGTTTATTTTGCAAACCTAAGCCATCCTTGTACGATAGCACTTATGTAATTTTACTTTTGTTGTATAAAATTTTAAGTTGTAAGGCCTGCTCCTTTTCGTTCTTTCTCAGGCAGGGCTTTGTATTCTGAAACGGAGTATCCTGTAATTTTTTTAAACTGGGTGGATAAATACTGCACACTGCTATAGCCCATCGCAAAAGCTATCTCGCTCAACGAAAGCTCATCCAGCTGAATGAGTTCTTTTACCTTTTCGATGCGTTGCATGATGATGTATTTTTCGAGGGTGATGCCTTCGTGATGCGAAAAAACGGTGGATAAATGCGGGTAACTCATATTGAATTTACCTACAATAAAATCGGAATTTCTTACCATAGCATTGTAAGTGGAATGATGCACCAACTCGATCACCACACGTTTGATGTCTTCAATCAGATGGGTTTCCTTATCTTCAATAATCTCAAAACCATTCGCCTTAAAAATAGCAGTAATATCTTGCAGTGTAAGGTGTTCTGTATCATATTCAACAGTAACATCACCCAAACGTGATTTCACCAGGGTGAAGCCATGTTTTTCGGCCAGCAGTCCGATCACTTTCAGGCAGCAATCGCACAGCATATTGCGCAGGATAAAATGATGCCTTACTATTTTGCTCAATGTATCAACAGGTTTAACAATCAAAAGTAAGGCATTTTCGATTGTATAAAAAGCAAAAAAGCCTTTTCAAAAACTATTTTGAAAAGGCCTTTTGAGTTTTTCAGGCTTTTAATTCTGGATCTTGGATGGCCAGAATTTCAGTTTGGCCGTGTAAAGCACATGATACATAGCCGGCACAATCACCAGTGTAAGGAAGGTTGCAAAGGTGAGGCCGAAGATGATCGTCCACGAAAGCGGCCCCCAAAACATGGCATTGTCGCCTCCAAAATAGATATCAGGATCAAACCGCTGGAAAAGTCCGATGAAATCGATATTTAATCCAACAGCGAGCGGTATCAATCCCAAAATTGTGGTGATGGCTGTAAGCAATACCGGACGAAGCCTTGTTTTCCCGGCTTCGATCAGGCATTCGATGGATTCTTTCCCTGGCAGATCATCCTCAGGGGTGAGGCCCATCTCCAGCTTACGGTTGCGTTTGAGAATAGTGATATAGTCGATCAGCAAAATGGCATTGTTAACAACCACTCCGGCCAGCGAAACAATTCCCACACCTGTCATTATCACAACAAAGTCCATACTGAATGTGCCCAATCCGCCAAAAACGCCAATCGTGCTAAACAAAACACTTGCAAGAATAATGACCGGTTTCACTACTGAATTGAACTGGCCTACGAGGATTAGCAATATGATAGAGACGGCAATCAACATGGCCCGCATTAAAAATGCCATACTTTCTGCCTGTTCTTCCTGTTCGCCTGTAAACTCGTAGCGATAGCCTTCGGGCAGGTCATAATTGGCCATAATGAGTTTGAGCTGTTCGTTAATTTCGTTGGCATTGTAGCCCGAAATCACATTAGACCAAATGGTGATCATGCGGTTTCGGTCTTTGCGCGTAACCGCACCATAGGTTGAGCTAAGCGTGATTTCTGCCACAGCCGAAATAGGCACCTGCTGTATCTTTCCGCTGGCCTGATCCCTGAAAGTGATGCGCTGATTAAGTAATGCACTCAGATCGTAGCGATAGTGGTCTTTCATTCGCAGTTGAATGGGATACTCATCCTCGCCGAGCTTGTAATTTGATATTTCGGCACCAAAAAGTGCAGTACGAATGGTATTAGCAATTTGTGCTGTTGATAGGCCAAAACGCCTGGCTTTGTCGCGATCGATAGTTACCTTAAGTTCGGGCTTACCCACATCAAGGTCGATTTGCAATCCTTCGATACCAGCAATTTGTTGTTTGTTGATGGTATTGATGATGCTATCACTTAGGCTGAGCAAGGTTTCAAACTCTTTTCCGCTTATTTCCAGGTTGACAGGTTTTCCAACAGGCGGACCTTCGTTTTGTTTTTCAACAGAAACCAGCACGCCCGGATATCTGCCCAGCAATTCATCTGATAGTTGCTTCAGGATTTTTTCGGTATTAATGCCTTCGCGATCCTGAAAGTCGAGGAAGGTAACAGTGATCAGGCCTTTGTTTGGACCGCCACCACGACCCGAAAAACCGTCATTTTCGCCAACGGCTCCGTCACCAATATTGGTGAGGACAGATTTTACGATATGCTTGTTGGGTTCCAGAATTTGATAAACATCTGCTTCGACAATACTTACTATCGAATCGGTGGCATTGATCTCTGTCCCTAAGGGCATTTCTGCACTGATGTTGATGTATTTGGGATCGCCTGACGGGAAAAATTCCACCTTTGGATTGCTTCCAAAATAAAAGCCCATCGTAATAAACATCAACAAAAAAGTACCCACAACAAACCACAGGGCAATCTTGCCTTTCATTACGAAAGTGAGTGTTTTAAGGTAAATATTCTCGATCCAAACCAATAAAACTGTTTGAAACCAGCGTGCAAAGCGATCGAAAATAGCAACATGTGCCAGGCCAATCAGAGCAAAAACAACGAGCATATTTGCCAAGGCAATCACTCCTGTGAGGTAAAAGACTATTGCAAGTCCTGTCATTATTCCTACTGTGATCAGTCGTTTTCGGAAGCTTGGCCGCTCGTTGGGGTCTTCTTTCTTAAAAAAATGTGCTGCGATAACCGGAATAATCACCAGTGCCGAAAACAACGAACTGGTCAGCACTATAATCAGTGTCATGGGGAGATACTTCATGAATTCACCCATGATGGAATCCCAAAAAAGCAGCGGAAAGAATGCAGCCAGTGTTGTAGCTGTTGATGAAATAATAGGCATGGCTATTTCGCCTACGGCCTCTTTGGCTGCTTTTTTCACGCTGTAGCCTTTGTCGATGAACCGATAAATATTTTCAACCACAACAATGGCATTGTCCACCAGCATACCCAGTGCCAGTATGAGTGCAAACAGCACTATCATATTGATTTTGTATCCCATCAATCCCATGATCATGAAAGATACGAACATGGAGAGTGGGATGGAAGTGCCAACAAACAAGGCATTGCGCGTTCCAAGGAAGAAATACAACACCAACACCACCAGAATTACACCCATGATCATGCTGTTCTCGAGGTTGTTGAGTTGTAATTTGATCTGTTCTGACTGGTCGTTGGTAAGTGTGATCTTCAGATCTTCGGGCAAGGATTTATTGGCTCGCGAATCATCGATGAGTTTAAAAATTTTATCTGTGGCATCCAACAGGTTTTCGCCACCTTTTTTGATTACCTGAATCGAAACAACCGGCTGGTGATTTAGCCTTGCAAAGCTCGTCGGATCTTCGAAGCTGTAGTTTACATCGGCCACATCACGGAGGTAAACGATATTGTTGTCTTCGTGCTTCACAATGATGTTTTTGATTTGATCGGTATTGGTAAACTCGCCTTCGATACGCACCGAACGGGTTGTTTTTCCGGTTTTGAGTTCGCCACCCGACATGGATACATTTTCGTTTTTCACTGCCGATTCAATATCCCCAAAACTCAGCTCGAAAGCATCCAACTTATGCTGATCTACATGGATTTTAATCTCACGTTCGGTGATGCCGGTAATTACTATCTTCGAAATTTCTGTAAAAGCTTCTATTTCTTCCTCCAGGTATTCTGCGTAATTCTTGAGTTCGTTCACACTGTAATCGCCCGAAAGGTTGATGTTGAGAATCGGAAATTCCGAAAAGTCAATATCCATCACCATCGGGTCTTCGAGCAGGTTGTCAGGAAGCTCTTTCTTGGCTTTGTCCACCGCATCTTTCACTTCCTGTAATGCATCCTTGATATTTACGTCGGTATTAAATTCAACGAAGATATTGGAAACATCCTGGCTCGAGAGGGAGGTCATTTTTTTGATGCCATCAACAGATTCTATCTCTTTTTCCAACTCGCGCGTGATCAGGTTTTCGATATCGAGCGGAGGGTTTCCGGGATAAAGCGTTTGCACCATTATCGTTGGAATCACAATGTCGGGAAACAATTCTTTGGGCAGCGAACGATAGGAATAAAAACCAAAACCAATCAATATCAAAGTGAGCAAAAAGATGGTATTTCGGTTTTTTAGTGCCCAGCTTGTCAGCTTAAATTCCCTTATTGTGCTATGATCTTCTTGTAATTCTTTCATAAGCTAATTAGTTAAAATGTTAGGCTTGAGCAGTTTAAATTATGATTTGTTTATTACTCGCGCAGCAGACTGCCATCGGTGATGCGGTTAAAACCTTCGGTGATCACCTTATCGCCCATTTTAAGTCCGTCCAGAACACGGGTTTCGTTGCCATAGGTGCGTCCGATACTGATGTAGCGTTTTCGGCTAACTAAGTCGTCGCCCTGCCATTCAGCCACGTAGAGGTAGCGTCCGTTCAAATCTTCCCTGATCACCTTGGAAGGCACGATCATGCTGTTCTTCGCCGTGTAATCGTTGATGGTGATCACGGCTATCATATTGGGTTTCAGGATTTCATTTTCGTTTTTCACCCTCACTTCAATTTCAAAGGTGCGGTTGTTTTTGTTTACCACATTGCCCACCCTCGAAATCGTTAATGATTTCTTGTAGTCAGGAAAGGACGGAAAAGTCAGGTTTACAGAGTCGTTGCTGTGGATAACAGGGAGGTAAGCTTCTGAAACATCAGCTCTTACCTTCAGCTCGTTCAGGTTTACAAGATGAATGAGTTGTACGCCCGGAACGGCGAGTTCTCCGTTTTTTTGATACACTTTTTCAACAATGCCATCAATCGGAGCAGTTATTGATGCCAGATCGAGCTGGGCCTGTAGCGTTTGCAATTTATTTTCGAGATTTTCTTTGTTGTTGCGGGCTTCCAGGAACTGTACTTCTGAACCGATTTTTTGCTCCCACAAACGTTTTTGACGTTCATACACATCTTTAGCCAGCACCAAAGCTGTTTCTATTTCTGCAATATTCCGTTCGATGATGTCGGTGTTGAGCTCTGCCAGCAGCTGTCCTTTTTTTACACGATCGCCTTCAACCACCAGGATTTTTTTGATTTGTCCGTTAACTTCGGGACTGATAAAGGCTTCTTCAACGGCTTCGACACTCCCACTGGTTTCGAAGAAATGGTTGAAAGTTCGTGGAGTAATTTGTTGAAGTACAACAGCTTCCTTTTGGCGTGTGTCTTCGTTTTTAGAGAGAGCTTTCAGTTTTTGCTCAGTGTCGGTAATTTTTTGAGCAAGTTCTCTTTGTTCTTTACGAAGCGATTCGAGTTGTTTGCTAATTGTTTCAGCTGTTTCTTCGGTGCTACACGCACTTAATATGCTGAAAACAAATATGGTAGCGATGATTTTAAATGTTTTCATAGGGTTATTTTAGCTTTTAATTATTAACAAATTCGGGATAGTTTTCTTTGAGGTAATTCCAGCCGGCTTTTGAAATAATACCATAAATATGGTATTTGAAAATTTCGAGCGTAAAAGAGCTGGAGTGGACATCGGCCTGAGTTATCAGATCGCTTTGCATCATATATTCGATGCGCATCAGGTTGAGCTTGGCAATGATTTCTTCGTCCATTTCTTTTCTGTATAGACCTTCTGCTTTTCCTTTTTTCAGATTTGAAAGCATCAGATTGCAGGTGTCAGTTCTGTGCCTTTCGCGCACCTTTTTGAAGATTGCAGGGAAGTAGCGTTGCAAATCAAATTCGAGCACGGGATTGTATGCCTTTACCATGTTATTCACAAAGTGATAGACTTCGAAAAGCTCTTCAATGGCATTTAACTGCTTATCTTCAATGGCTTTTATGATGCATGAATTTTGAGCAATCAGCGAGCAGACGGCTTTTTCTACAAGCTCGTTTTTGTCGCTAAAGTATTGGTAGAGCGTTTTTTTCGACATAGCAGTTTGCCTCGAAATCTCATCCATCGTAATACTTTTTATGCCAAATCGTGTGAAAAGTTGGACAACCTGCTCAATGATTTCCTTTTCTTTTTGATCCATTGTTAATTTAGTTATCAAATTCACTGGTTAAAAGACTTTCGAGCGAAACACTCATATTAAGTACTTGTAGTGAAGCATTTATAAACTGCGATTGTGAGCTCAGATACTGATTGTGTGTGTTGAGCAAATCGAGGCTGGTAGCCATGCCTTCGCGATATTTGATTCCGGTACGGCGGAATATTTTCTCGGCAATTGCCTTGTTTTTGCGTGTATTTTCGAAGTTTTCAAGTGCATTTCTGAGGTCGTTCAGCGTGGTTTCATATTGTATTGAGAGGCTTGTTTTAAGCTCTTCTTCGGTAACTTTGGTTTTTTGATAATCAAATTGAGCCTGCTTCACTTTAGAAGAGCGTTGCCCGCTACTGAAAATAGGGATGTTCATATTAACACCAAAAATGGCACTCCCAAACCATTTACCACTTTGATTGAAGAAATCCCATTGCTGTCGCTGCGCCTGAGTTTGGTAGTTGAGAAAAGCCGAAAGCTCGGGCAGATAGCTGCTTTTTTCCAGCTTAAGTTGTAGCAAGGCCAGTTCCTGCTGATTTTTTAGTATTTGAAAGTCAATGTTGTTATTTACGATGAAATCGCTGGAGAGCAAGGCTTTCACGGCAGCATCTTCCACCAGTTCAGTAAGTTGTTCCTTCGGCGCAACTTCATCTTCACTTTGCAATCCGAGGTGAAACTTCAGATATGCTTTGGCTATTTCCAGTTGTGTTTCGGCATCTCTTTTGCTCACCTCCAACTCAGCAATGAGCAAGTCGAGCTGGTCGATATCGGTTTCTTCTGCAAAACCATTCTGAAAGATTAATCTTGTTTCGTCGGCAAGCTTTCGGGTGATTTGCAGTGTCGAATCAATTACCATGATGCCTTCTTCGGTGGCTAAAACTAAAAAGTAGGCTTCAGAAACAGATTTAATCACATTGATCTTACTTTTGTTGTATTGTTTCTGGCTTTGTTGGAGATAAGTTTTAGCAGCTTGCAAACCAACAATATAACTACCACTAAAGATCAGTTGATTGATCGTTCCGCTGAGGGCAGCATTGTATTTTGTGCCAAAACTAACTTCAATTTCTTTGCCTTCTTCGCCAAAAAAATCACCCGGAACAAGCTGGACTGGTAATGCGATATTATCATTATACGCTACTGATACATCCACCTGTGGCAGGCCGATCGACACCGATTCTTTTACCTGATACCTGGCTTTGTCAACATCCAGCGATGAAGATCGTATTTGGTGATTGTGTTCCAGCGCAAACTGCCTGGCTTCCTGTAAGTTAAGTTGAACTGCTTCAGCCTTCTGAGCCTGAAGTGTTTGCAGGCCAAGGGCTAAAGTCAATAAAAGTATTCCTGTTTTTCGTATCATATTTGTTAAGTACATTTTTAGTAAGCGGTTTAAAAGTTTGCAAAACTACAAATTAACTACTAGAGGAAACTATAATCGTTTAAAAAGTTTCCGCAGTTTACAAAAAATTAATACTACAATAAGTTTGCCTCGGTTGAAAACAAGATAGTTTCGGTCAATCTGCGAGAGACTGAAATTATGTGTTTGGTTGTTTAGGGTCTAAATAAATACTATTCTTAGGTATCAATCAAAAACCTGCTGAATTTTTTTGTTGTTCGAAGTAAGCCAGGCCTTGAGTTGTTGCCACACTTCTCACCAGGCTTTCGAACATCTGATCGAAGAGGGTTTTAAATGAGAAAGCCTCCGGTGGAAAAAAGTCAGGGTTGTGGATGTCAATCAATCTGCTGATGTAGAGTCTGGCAATCAACTCAATACTCAAATCATTACGATACATCCCCTGGCTGATACCTTTGGTGAGGTTGATCCTGATTTTATCAGAGATAAAGCGAATTCTTTCTTCAAAATGATGCTGATAAATCTCAGGAAACATTCCTTTGAGCTCATGTGTGATGGAAGGAGAAACATCGTAAAATTTCTGTGCCAGCTCACGCGAAACGATCAGTAAAATGTCAATGGCATTCATGCCTTCAAAATCGTATTCGAGAAATATTTCTGCAAACTTTTCTCTTTCCAGCTCTAGTGTTTTGGCCACCAGGTCTTCGTTGGATCGCACATATTTCTTCAGGATGGAATAATCTGTACCAATCATTGGCTCAAGCTTATCAACAGATAAGTTTCGAACGCCCACTTCGAGTGCCTTGCGCCTGATGGTTTCCAATATGGGTTTTAACTCGTCCTGAATCATAATATTATCTGAGTGCGATCCGCAAAAAAATTCGGCATCAAAGGTAGAAAAAAATTGATAGAAGCATCTAAAATTCTAATATTCTTTATTTCAATCGTTTGCGATAAGCATTTTGCGATGTGAGCTATAACTTCCGGCTTGAAGTTCGAAAGCATAAACCCCAGCTTTTAACTTGTACAATTCATTTTGAAAAACAAATTCATATTTCCCCCTGTCGTGCCATTTTTGGTTGAATAATTGTGCAACCATTCTGCCCATTTGATCATAAACGATCAGGCTAACCTGTCCGGCTTCTTGTATTTTGTAGCTTATAATTGTGCTGGAATTAAATGGATTAGGATAATTTTGGGTGATGCTAAAAGGTATGGAGGCTTGTTGCTCCATACCAACAGTCATATCAACAATTGCTGTGTAAATACTCCGAACACCATCATCCATTCTGGTCCAGATAGGACGCACCATATTGTTATGTGCCGAGATATTGTTATAGTCACCAAAGAAAATGTTTTGGGTTGGCACAAACGGACTTTCACTGATTTTTACATTGGTAAAAGTTTCGCCTCCGTCACCCGACCAAGCCAGATATACATCCGTCTGGTTGTCGTTATAGGCTCTGCGATCGTAAAACACGAAATACAAATATCCGTTAGTCTGGTCAATGGTCATCCAGGTGAAGAACTGATGTTTTCCGGGCGGGTCATCATTCACGCGTACAGGCTCTGACCAGCTGTTTCCCTGATCTGTTGATTTGGTGAGCCAGATATCTGTGTCGTCACTTCCGTTGCGCTGGTCGGCAAAGTTGATGTAAATGGTTCCATTGTGGGGCGAAGGACTCAGGTCGCAAACGGTGACAGGCATTCCGTTTGAGCGCATAATTCCCGGAATATTAATGTCCCAGCCACCAATGTGCGGATCAACGGGGATGTCTTCATTAAGCCAGGTTTGCCCGCCATCCAGTGAGCGATCAAAAACAATCCCTTCGGGCCCCGACCAGGAAACATACACTTCGCCATTGGGGCCAACAGCAGGCACAGCACCTTCGGTAGTCTCATCACTGTCGATACAATTGCCGGATATTTGATTAATGATAACAGCTTCTGACCAACTCTGGCCAGCATCTGTTGATTTGCTGAAACGGATGTTGCTTTGGCAGCCAGGATCGGATGAACCATAATCGTCAAATTGGGTCCAGGTGACATAAATTGTATTGGTTTGCGGGTCAACCACAGCCCAATGTTTATCTTGTGCCTTGGTGCCGCTTAAGCCCATATAAGTGCCATTGTTCCATTGCCCTGTCGTTTTGTCGTATTTCTGGCAAACGATACGATCGATCCAATTGCCAACAGCCGGATTTGAGAGGTGAAAATAATAAAACTCGCCGGAAGTATCGGCTATGATCACCGGATCGCCCCAAACGCCATAGGATGGCGAAACCAGTTCGGAAGCCTGCCAGGTGTAGCCGCCATCTTCGGAATAATACCAGTAGTTCAGGTTGGAGCCTGCCATGATCTCCAACGGATTTTTTGGATTGATAAAAATGCTGGGTTCGTTGGCATCGGTGTAATTACCAATCTTAATGTTTTGATATTGAGCTTGCAGCAAGGCAGGCATTGCCAGCAATGAGAACAGTAATGCTTTTGTCAGATTCATGGGTACAGATTTTCTTTGTTTTCAATAATCAGGGCTTCATCCAGTTTGTTTTCAGTATGTGCAACAGCACAGGCAATACTGGAGTCACCGGTAATATTCACAACGGTGCGGAGCATATCGAGTGGTCGGTCAACAGCAAAGATCAGCGCAATGCCTTCGGTTGGAATGCCCACAGAGCCCAAAACGATAACCAGCATGATCATGCCGGCACCCGGCACTGCCGCCGAGCCTATGGAAGCAAGTGTGGCAGTAAGAATGATGGTAAGTTGTTGTCCAAGCGAAAGATCCATCCCATAGATCTGTGCCAGAAAAACAGCAGCCACAGCCTGATACAAGCTGGTGCCATCCATATTAATGGTTGCTCCCAAAGGCAATACAAAGCTGCTTACTTCTTTTTTTACGCCCAGATTTTCTTCGCAACACTCCATGGTAACAGGCAGGGTGGCAGCACTCGAACTAGTCGAAAAGGCCAGTAACTGAGCAGGAGCAAGTCCCTTGATAAATTGCTTGAATCCGATAACAGTAAATGAGCTTATAATTAAAGGATAGATGACAAATACCATCAGCAGCAATCCAATAATCACCGTCAGGGCATAAAGGCCCAGGGATCCAAAAAGTGCGGCCGTATCAGCAATCTGATCACCGGCTACTTCAACCGTGATGGCTGCAATTAATGCGAAAACACCATAAGGAGCTATTTTCATGATCAGATGGATCATCTGCAACACAATCTCGTTAAGCGACTCGATAAATAGTTTTACTGGTCTGGTCTTTTCCTGCGGAATCAGTATCATCGCAATTCCAAACAGGACCGAGAAAAAGATCACTTGCAACATAGCGGTGTTTTCTGTCATCGCCCTAAAGACATTGTCAGGCACCACATCGATGATAAATTGCAAGGGACCTTCCTCTGCACTGGTATCAGGAGTGTTTTGCACATTGGCAGCATAGCGTTGTTGAAATTCCAGTGCTTTTTCGGCCGGGAGCACTTTTCCGGGCCTGGTTAGGTTTACAACAAGTAAACCAATAGTGATGGCGATAACCGTTGTAACAAGGTATAAACTAATTGTTTTTAAGCCGATGCGCGAGAGCTTCGAAACATCATTCAGATTCGAAATGCCGTTGATCAGTGAAACTATAATAAGCGGAACGGCGATCAGTTTGAGCAAGCGAATAAAGATTGTTCCCCAGGGTTTGATCCAGTCGATCGTAAAAGCGTGCCAGCCTGCCAACACAGCCACCAGACCGAAGACAACTCCGGCACCCATACCAAAAAGAATTAGCCAGTGAAGAGGAACTTTGGTTTTAATCATAAGCTTTAAATTCGCCAGTGGTTTCTGATTCAGAGAAAAAATTAAAAGGTAAAAGTAAAGATTTTTGGTCTTGTTGTTATTTTTTAGGAAGATTCAACAACGGAAAAATTCTTACTTTGCAGCACAAATTATACAATATGGGAAAACCAAAACGCATTGGAATACTAACTGCCGGAGGCGATTGTCCGGGCATTAATGCCGCCATCCGCGGTGTTGGCAAAACGGCCATCGTTGAACATGGCATGGAAGTAATTGGCATTTCTAGTGGTTTTGCAGGCCTGATACACAAAGAGGTAATGCCACTATCGGAAGCTGATCTCTCAGGAATCCTTACGTTAGGGGGAACTATTTTGGGAACCTCACGCGAAAAGCCTTTCAAGAAAAAAGGCTCCGGCAGCATTGATAAACCCAAACTCATCAAGAAAAACTACAAAGACCTTAAACTGGACTGTATTGTTTGTATTGGAGGCAACGGGACTCAAAAAACTGCCTGGCAGCTCAGCGAAGAAGGCTTGAATGTGATTGGCATTCCAAAGACCATTGACAATGATGTGTTCGGGACAGATTTTTCATTTGGTTTCGATTCGGCTTTGGCCATTGCTACCGAGGCGATTGACCGGTTGCATACTACAGCCAACTCGCACAAACGCATTATGGTAATCGAAGTGATGGGACATCATGCCGGATGGCTTACCCTGTATGCAGGGATGGCCGGAGGAGGCGATGTGATCCTGATTCCTGAGTTGGAGTACAATCCCAAAGCAGTGAACCGTTACTTGCTCGACAGGGCCTACAAAATGAAACCTTATTCTATTGTTGTGGTAGCAGAAGGAATGGCAACTCCTGATGGCGAATCGGCATCGGATTATGTAGCCCGAATAATAGAAAAAGGAACCCATATGGAAACCCGTAAAACTGTGTTGGGTTATATCCAACGGGGTGGAAGCCCTTCGGCTAACGACCGTATTCTGGCAACACGCTTTGGTTCTCATGCAGCTGCTTTGATTGCCAATGAAGACTATGGCAAAATGGTGGTGAACAGAAATGGTGAAACCGGCAGCATTTCGCTGGCCGAAGTGGCAGGCAAAACACGTCTGGTGCCTCAGAATCACTCGCTGATTAAAAAAGCCAGATCGCTGGATATCTGCATGGGAAATGATTGTATTGTTCTAAGCCACTAATATTTTATTATGCCAAATTTCTTAATCCAGATCAGTGGAATTATATTGATAACAGGTCTTTTGTTGGCAGCTTTTGTATCGTGGGTTATCTTGTTGCGCAAAAAATTCAAAACCTGGTATATCAAGCCACAACACACAGATGACGATCCTGAAAAAGGCAAGTCTTGGTTTTTGTTGCAATCTGTCGTGCTATTTGTGGCAGGTTTTATTGTATGGTTGCGCATGGATCAATTGCTCGAGGGGCATACGGATAATGTGATCGAGCAGTTGATCTGGGCTGTTTCGGGTATGCTTTTCGTCAGGGCGTTGGGCGAATTTAAGGTGATGGGGCTTTTCCGTTCGGAAGACCGAGGTCTTTTTACCCGCCTCGACAAACGTTGGCTTACACCTGTTGCGTTGATATTTTTTGTTTTGTCGTGGCCTTTGCTTTGAAAGATTAATTACAAAGAACTAACAGTCAAGTTTTATCTATCAGATTTATATTTTATGAAGCACTTTTACTTATTATTTTTGTTATCAGGCTTATCCATTTTTTTACAAGCCCAGCAAGATGACTGGGAAACCTATTATGAAAAATCGGGGAAGACTGCCACGCCAAGATATGCCGAAACACTTGCTTTTCTTGAAAAACTTGATGCTCATTCCGAAGCGATATACATGACTGATTTTGGTCAAAGTCCTCAGCAGCGTCCATTGAAATATGTGATTTACGATCGTGAAGGATTAAAAAATCCTGATGACATAAAAGCTTCCGGAAGGGTGTTGTTGATGGTACAGGCCGGCATACATCCGGGCGAATCTGAGGGAAAGGACGCCATGTTGCTTTTGCTAAGGGATCAGGTGAAAAAGCAAAAGTATAAAGCCTTGTTTGAGCAGGTGAGCCTGTTGTTTATTCCGGTGTTTAATGTGGATGGGCACGAGCGATTCAGTCCATATGGCCGCATCAACCAAAATGGTCCTGTAGAAATGGGTTGGCGCGTTACGGCTCAAAACTACAACCTGAATCGCGATTACCTAAAGGCTGATGCCCCTGAGATGCAAGCCTGGTTGAAGCTTTTCGATCAATTTGATCCTGATTTTTTTATTGATACCCATACCACTGATGGAGCCGATTATCAGTATGTAATGACTTATGGGCTTGAGCTCGGAGACAATATCGATGCCGGACTCACGGCCTGGCAAAAGGATGTTTTTTTGCCATTCTGGGACAATGCCATGCATGAGGATGGCTTTCCGGTATTCCCTTATGTGAGCTTTCGCAGCTGGCACGACCCGCGCAGTGGCCTGGTTAGCTGGATGTCGGGGCCAATGCTTTCACAGTCCTATACAGCACATCGTAACCGTGCAGGTTTGTTGTTGGAAACTCATATGTTGAAGCCTTACAGCCAACGGGTGGATGCTACGCTGGCGGCGATCTTGCATAGCATGGAGATACTTTCTCTGCACGGAAAACAATTGCAGCAACTGAACCAGAAAGCTGATGAGTATGCTGCTTCTGCTGATTTCAGAGCTAAGGACTTTGCGCTGCAATACAAATTGGATCAAACAGACAGCATCATGGTGCCTTTTGCAGGGGTGCAGTACGAAAAGCGCATCAGCGAACTCACGGGTGGTGATTTGTTTGTATATGATGCCAGCCGTCCGGATACGTTTCTTTTGCCTCTTTTTCAGATTTTTGTGCCGGATAAGGTGGTCAAACTTCCTGAAGCCTATCTTATACCTGTGGAATGGACGGAAGTGATTGATCGCTTGAAATGGCACGGCGTTCATTTTGAGGTGTTGAAACAAAGCACTGAATTTGAGGTGGAACAATATGTGTTTACTGATATCAGCTGGCAACAACGACCCTTTGAAGGGCGGCATCGGGTGCGTGATTTCAGTATGGAGAAACAAATGAGAAAGGTAAATTTCCCGGCCGGAAGCGTTCGTGTGCCTATGAACCAACCATTAGCAAGGTTAATTGCACATATGCTCGAGCCCGAAGGAGACGGATCGTTATTGGAATGGGGTTTTTTTGATCCGATTTTTGAGCAAAAAGAATATGCCGAAACTTATGTGATGGAGCCATTGGCGCGGCGCATGCTCGATAGTATTCCGGGTTTGCGCGAAACCTACGAAGCCAAAAAGCTTGCCGAACCTGATTTTGCCCGTAATTCATGGGCACAGCTCAACTGGTTTTACAGGAAAACACCCTGGTGGGATGAAAAATATATGGTTTATCCTATTGGGAGGCTAAAATGAAAATGAAGAGTGAAAACTGAGCGGAGAACAATGAAAAGTTCAAGGATTTTCAAGTTAACAACTTAGTATTTATAGTTTTAAAAAAAAGCTGAAAGAAAAAAGCAATTAGTTTTTGCCAAATCTGCCTTCCATAATTCCGGTAAGTGATAAATCTTCATCTAAATCTGGCCAATGCAGGCCTGTGCCATTACAAATTAGTTCGATATTGGCTAGTTTTTCAACAGGGGCATTACTCAGCTTTTCGTTGAGTGATACCGGAAATCTGATTTCTTTATTATCAGACAGCAGAATGCAAATTTTGCCATTTTCGTACCAGGCTTTTTCTGCTTTAAACATAAGTTCAGCTACCATGTACTTCATACCACTTTTGTTTGATCAAATCAATGTGTTCAAAGATGAGTTCTTCCGCTTTTTTAATATCACTAATTTTCATTCCTTACGAAAAATCAAGATCAACTGGTTCGACCCAGAATTTTGCAAAACCACCTGCTTTTCTTACATGAACATGCATGGGTTCTTGACCTTCGTTAGAATAGAAAAAGAAAACAAAACCAAGTTTTCTAAATATTTCAGGCACAAAAAAAATTTTAGGGTTAGAGCATGATTCATCAACAAAGGTAATTTGTTTCCTGTTTAAATGCAAATCGGGAAAATTTTGTAAAAAGGGATTATAAGTGTTGTATTTGCAACTTAAAATTTAATTTAAGAGTTTATTGATTTTAAAAGCTTTCAATCAGAGTGTTAAGTAGTGATAAACAATTCATTGTTGATAAGTAAACTGCTCCATGCATTGTAATAGATGCCGGATGAGCGTTAACTTCGTGAGCCCTAACCGAAAGAACTGCTTATGCCTGCTGCCAAAATAAAGACTAAAAAGATTTTCGTACTCGACACCTCAGTTATCATTTACAACCATAATGCTATCAACACCTTTGAGGAGCATGATGTGGCCATTCCGATTACCGTATTCGAGGAGTTGGATAATTTTAAGAAAGGCAACGACACCAAGAACTTTGAAGCCCGGGAATTTATTCGGTTTATGGATCTTATTTCAGGCAAATATACCATGAAGAACTGGCGACGGCTCAACGGCCCCACCAAAGGACGCTTTAAGGTTTTGATGAACGAGAAAAGTAAGTTGGATGCCTGTGATGTTTTTGGTGCCGACAAACCCGATCATCGCATCCTGAATGCTGCCCTCAAGCTTTCGGAAGATAATCCCGGGACAAAAGTGATTTTGGTTTCCAAGGATGTGAACCTCAGGCTTAAAGCTAAATCACTAAACTTGCAGGCCGAAGATTATGAAACCGGAAAGGTGAAGGATGTTAATTTGCTTTATACAGGTAAAACTTCACTCGAAAATGTTCCAGCCGAAGTGATCGACAAGCTATATTCAGAAGGATTTTGCAGTTTGGAAGAAATTGGACACAAACCCGCCGTTGCCAATCATTATTTTATCTTAAAGAGCGAAAAAAATTCCGCTTTGGGGTTTTATAATCCTATCACAGCAAGGATTGAGAGGATCGAAAAACATGCCATTTCGCGTATTATGCCCCGAAATGCTGAACAGGTTTTTGCGTTTCACGCTTTGCTAAATCCGGAGATAAAACTGGTAACCATACAGGGCATAGCGGGCACCGGAAAAACATTGCTTGCGCTGGCTGCGGCCTGGGAACAGCGCAGAAGTTTTAAGCAGGTTTATCTGGCGCGCCCGATAGTGCCGTTGAGTAATAAGGATATTGGCTTCTTGCCAGGAGATATCAAGTCGAAATTAAATCCTTATATGGAGCCGCTTTGGGACAATTTAAAGTTTATTCAAAATCAGTATGGCGAAGAGGATAAGGAATATAAGCGCATAACGGAGGCCGTGGAGAAAGAAAAATTGGTGATCACACCACTGGCCTACATCAGGGGACGCAGCATATCAAATGTGATCTTTATTGTTGATGAAGCTCAAAATCTTACCCCGCACGAAGTGAAAACCATCATCACCCGTGCCGGCGAAAACACGAAGATCATTTTTACGGGAGATGTTTTTCAAATTGATACGCCTTATCTGGATGCACAGTCGAACGGGCTTTCATATCTGATCCATAACATCAAGCACCATGATTTGTATGCCCATATTCGTCTGGAAAAGGGAGAGCGTTCGGAACTGGCAAATCTGGCCAATGAGTTGTTGTAAGTGTTTATTTGGGCATAAATTTTTGCTGGTAACTTTTGGTTGAAAAGGGCAGTTCATAGTAGGAATCATGCCATGCTAATAAGATCTATTAACTATCAAGGACGCAAATTATCTATTGTAATTGTATCACTAAAGTTCAAAATTAAATCTCAATCAGCTTGTTTCTAATGGCATAAGCCAGCAGTGCTACGGTATTTTTGCAATTGGTCTTGGCCATCAGATTGGATTTATGGCCAACGATGGTTCGTTCGCTCACAAATAAGCGATCAGCAATTTCTTTGTTATTAAGCCCTTCAGCCAGCAGTTCAAGCACCTCCAACTCGCGTGGCGTGATATTGATATCATCATCCGGTTTTTCTTCCTTCGAGACAGCCTTGGTAAAATAATCCCAGAGTTCTTCGCTATAATAGGTCTTGCCGTTGTACACAGCTTGCAGGGCTCTGTCGAGCACATCTTTGCTGATATTTTTGATCAGAAAACCTTTCACTCCAGCTTCCATCATGCTTTGAATGTAGGCGTCCTCCTTGAACATAGTGAGGGCTATGATTTTGAGTTCCGGTTTGCGTTTCAGGGCACGTTTTGTAGCCTCGATACCATTCATAACGGGCATTTCAATATCCATCAACACAAGATCCGTTTCTACCGTTTCGATCAGTTGCAGAAACTCCTGCCCATCGGCAGCTTCACCCACCACTTTCACATAACCCAATTTATTGATGACCATACGCAAACCACCACGAAAAATTTCGTGATCGTCAACAATAATGATACGTATAACAGGATCCATCTGGCTACTGTTTATTTATTCACAACAAAGATAGGGGTAATTTGAGAAATAAATGTTACCCAACTAAATGTTTCAATTATTTCCCTTGTTCGGCGTCCAAATCAATCAGTATTTCGATGCCTGGCCTGGTGTTTCTAAACGAGAAACTACCCTTTAGTGAGCGTACCCTGCTGATGATGTTTTTCAATCCCAGGGTTTGATCCGACTTTTCCAAAGCCTTATCCAATTCAAAACCAATGCCGTCGTCGTGGTAGCTTAACCTGATGCGTGAAGCTTCCTGCAACAACTTGATATGTACCTGCTGTGCCTGAGCATGTTTGATGGTGTTATTGATTAATTCTGTAATGATACGATACAATGTCAGCTCAATAGTTGATCCCAGATGATGCGAAAGTGCCTCATGCATAAAACTTATTTCAAGCAATTTTGTGGCATTGATCGATTGACAGAAATTTTCTAACGAACGTATCAGCCCGTAATCGGTAATGATTTTTGGTGTGATATTATTGGCGATATTTCGGGCACTGCTCACCGCTTCATTAATCAATTTGTTGATATATTGAATGTTAGCATCATGATCTGCCTTTTTCTCATTGTGTTCCAGTTCATTCACATACAGTTTGATGGTCGAAAGCAATGGGCCCAACCCATCATGTATCTCACGGGCAAAGCGGCTGCGTTCGTTCTCTTCCGTTTCGATGGTGGCAATCAGTACGCGTTTCTCCAGCTCTTTGCGTGCCGAAATACTTCTGGCCACGCAGGTGATGCAGGGTTTTTCATCTATTTCGATCAGCCGGCAACTCATCTCTACCGGGATACGTTTGCCTTTGCCCGAAAGTAGCTCGGTTTCGAAAATATACATCTTATGTTGCCTGATTTCGTTCAGATGATCTAACACACCTTCTGCATTTTGACCCGACTTTAGCGATGCAAAGCTGCGATTAAGCAACTCCTCTCGCGAAAATTCCAACCGTTCGCATGCAGCCTGATTCACTTCGAGTATCTGCCCATCGGTGGCGATCACAAAAATCTGATCCGAACTGGTGTTGAAAAGCATTTGATACCGGTGGTTGATGCTTAGTCTTGTGCGCTCGGCTTTGGAAAGTCGTTTCAGGATGTTACGAATTAATAAGGTGCCACTCAGCATCAACAACGAAACCATAAAACCTGCTACTGGCGGCACTTTCGTGCCCACTGCCAGATCAGAAATACCCTCAATAGCCAGCAATTGAAACAGGTTTTCTAATGCCATCAGTATCATGGCAGCAGCTATCATCCACCAGGCAATCCGGTGTTTGGAGATGTTTACATAATTCATCACAACGGCAAAGGTGACCAGCCGCAGTATAAAAGAAGCACTGATGAAAATCGTCTCGTAAATCATCACAACAAGAATTCCGCTTTATTCAGAGCCTTCAGTGCCTCCTGGAGCACATTGTCAATCTCCCGATAGATGGGGTAAAAACCAGCTTCATCGTAAATATTGCGTCCCACATAAGCTTTAAAAAGGATAGCTGTTTTTTGACGGGCTGCCTGTTTTTCTTTGTCTGCTCCGCTGATGCCCTTCTCAGCTGCAAAAGCGATAAGCTCGCTGTACATTTTATCCGTAAATCTGAATTGTTGTGCAAAAGCTTGTGGAGTGCCATAACTACTTAGCTCAGGACGATGTGTATCAGCATATTCAAAGGCAAACTGAAATAGCAAGCCGCTATTGGCCAGGCGGTTGTAATAGACCAAACTGCTGTCCACCTCTAAAGGCACATATACATCGGGCATAATGCCTCCACCTCCGTAAACAATCTTGCCCCCCGGCGTGGTATATTTAAGCGAATCGGCAAAATGTATGCTGTCAGGATGCATCAGCTCACCATTTTCGTAGCGCTCGATCGCTTCGTGGTGATATTCCATCTTATCCCCATTATAGGGTTTTTGAATGGAACGGCCTGTGGGTGTGTAATACCTGGCAACAGTTAAACGCACAGCCGACCCATCCGGAAGCGGCAATTGTTCCTGCACCAATCCTTTGCCAAATGATCTACGACCAACAATAATGCCCCTGTCGTTGTCCTGAAGTGCCCCGGCCACAATTTCACTGGCACTGGCCGATCCTTCATCGATCAGCACGGCCACCGGAAAATCGTGTAACAATCCCTTTTTTGTTGCAAAAGCAAACGACCGTGGACGATTTTTGCCTTCGGTATAAACGATCAGCTTGCCATCCGTCAGAAATTCATCGGCCAGATCTCTGGCGGCACTCAAAAACCCGCCGGTATTGCCCCGCAAATCAAGGACAAGTTGATTCATTCCTTTCCCGAGCAGCTCAACCACAGCCTCCATAAACTCTTCGTGTGTGGTGGCACTAAACTTGTTCAACCTGATAAAGCCTGTTTTCTCATCCAGCATATAGGCTATATCAAGGCTATAGGTCGGAATCACATCACGGGTGATGGTAAAGTCAATAAGTCCGTCCACCCCCCTGCGCAATACTTTTATCCTCACTTTGGTGCCTTTGTCGCCTTTGAGCTTACGCATTGCATCACGGTTAGTCACTTCCACGCCGGCCACCAGGCTGTCTTCGATAAAGATGATACGATCGCCAGCCATGATGCCAACCTTTTCGGATGGACCTCCTTTGAGCGGACTGATAACCGTTATAGTATCTTTTTCGATGCGGAAAGATACACCAATGCCTTCAAATTTACCTAAAAGCGGGTCGTTCATCTCATGGAATTCTTCTGCTGTGATAAAATCGCTGTGAGGATCAAGTGAAGCTATCATGGCCTCAATAGCTTCTTTTTCCAATTTTTTGCGGTCAATATCATCCACATAATCCGATTGAATGTAAGCGAGAATGCTTTCTATTTTACTGTTTCCATGACCAGACATGCGTAACACCTGATGGGTGCTGCTGTTGCCCGTAAATTGCATCCCTAACCAAATGCCGCCAGCCAGTAAAAGTGCAAATATGAGAGGTAAATAAACAAAGGATTTCTTAAAATTCATGTGCAAACAAAGTTTTACTTAAACTATTGAACATACTTTTTTACAAGAGCAAAATTAGCCTTTATTAGTGAGCATTAATAACGTTTATCCCATGCGGATGTTTCATTTGTAGAGAAATGCTTTGGTTCGAAAGCATAAAAAAAAGAATTAGTTATTATATTTGCCGTGCATAGCTGATATACCGAAAAGTGTTTTTTAGAAAGGATTTTAGCAAAAAAACAAAGCCTCGGCTTCAGTTTCTATTCAAACGAATAATATTGATAACTAAGAGAATACACTATGAAAATTCTGGTTTTAATTGGTAATGTGCCCGATACCACCACCAAGGTAAAATTCAATGCTGATCGTACGGCATTTGATGCCAGCGGTGTGCAATGGATCATAAATCCCTGGGACGAACTGGCCCTTACACGCGCTTTGGAACTTAAAGAAGCGTATGGTGCAAAAGTCGAAAAAATTGTAGTTGCCAATGTTGGCCGTAGCGAAACGGAAGCCACTCTGCGCAAAGCACTTGCCGTTGGTGCCGATGAAGCCATCCGTATCGATGCCGATCCGCTCGATGCATTCTTTGTTGCCACACAACTGACTGCTGTTGCAGCTGACTACGATCTTATCCTTGCTGGCATCGAAAACGCTGACTATAATGGCACTGCCGTGGGTGGTATGTTGGCCGAACTGCTCGACAGAAAGTCGGTGTCAGCCGTATCAGGTATTGATCTGGAAGACGATCTGCTTAAAATAAGTCGTGAAATTGATGGTGGATCACAGCAACTTACCATGTCGCTTCCACTGCTTGCCGTAGTGCAGAAAGGTATTGCCAAAGAACCTCGTATTCCTGCAATGCGTGGCATTATGATGGCCCGCAAAAAACCACTGAATGTGATTGCTGCAGCAGATGCAGAAGCCCTTACTGCTTTTGATCACTTTGAACTGCCTCCGGCAAAAGCGGCTTGCAAAATGGTTGATGAAGATCAGGCTGCAAGTCTTATCCGCATCCTGCACGAAGAAGCCAAAGTATTGTAAAACCTAAAAAAATCAGAATAATGTCAGTACTCGTATATATAGAAAACTGGGATGGAAAACTCAAGAAACTCAGCTATGAACTGGCTTCTTATGGTGCACAACTGGCCGAAAAACTACAGATGCCCGTAAAAGCCGTTTCGCTGGGAAAAGTGGACGAAGCTACCCTAAAAACATTGGGAAAGTACGGCATCACGGAAGTGCTTTCCGATACCAAGGAAACCTACAACACGCTCGACAACAGCGCAATTGCTAAGGCTCTTTTTGCTGCTGCCAAAAAAACAGCTGCCACTATTGTGGTGATGGCTAATAACAATCTGGGCAAAGCTGTTTCGCCACGTTTGGCTGTAAAAATGAAAGCAGGTTTGGTTTCTGCTGTTCAGGGTTTGCCGATCAGCACCGAGCCTTTCGTAGTCAAAAAAATGGTTTTTACCAGCAAAGCTTTTGCGCAGATTACAATCAAATCCGCCAATAGAATTCTTACCCTGGCTCCGAACTCTTTTGGCCTGGCCGAAAAAAACACAGATACTACAATCACAGCCTTTGATGCCGGTCTTTCGGCAGACGATTTTGCAACAACAGTGGTAAGTACCAATAAAGTAACTGGTAAAGTCTTGCTACAGGATGCCGAAATTGTGGTTTCGGGCGGTCGTGGTATGAAAGCTGCCGACAATTGGGGACAGCTCGAAGAACTGGCCGAAATACTGGGAGCTGGTACCGCTTGTTCGCGCCCTGTTTCGGATGAAGGCTGGCGCCCGCATAACGAACATGTAGGGCAAACCGGAAAAATTATTGCTCCCAACCTCTATTTTGCTTTCGGTATTTCAGGTGCTATCCAGCATCTGGGTGGGGTAAGCTCCTCCAAAGTGATTGTGGCTGTGAACAAAGATCCCGAAGCACCAATTTTCGAAGCTGCCGATTATGGCATCGTAGGCGATGTGTTTAAAGTGTTGCCACAGTTTATCGAAGCCGTTAAAGAACTGAAGGCCTGATACCCTATTTAATAAGACCTAAAAGCCGGAGTAGCATTGCTTCGGCTTTTTTGTTATCACTTTTTGACAAAATAGAAGTATTTTTGTTTTAATGTTGGAATAAAACATAAGCTTTAGTGAGTTTATTAAAATAAATTTGTTGCATCCCCAAACTATTGTAAAATGAATGTATATGCTGAAAAAATTGCCCTCATGAAATTAATTCTCAATACTGAGAACCCAGAGGTGCTAAAGAAAATCAAAGACTTTTTTGTGAAAGAAAACGATTTTTGGAATTCTATCTCACAAGCTGAAAAGGAAGATATTTTAAACGGCATTCAAGAAATTGAAAGTGGCGATTCCTACCCCTATGAAGCATTTATGCAAAAACACCGTTCCATCTGATCCATGAATAACCCAAAAAAGAACCAGCCGATCAAAACAGTTCACTTATCAGGGCGAGCAAAAATCAAACTGGAAAAATTACTTGAATATCTGGAAGCAGAATGGTCCTCTGAGGTGAAGAATAACTTTATTCATAAATTGGATAGAATAATGGCAATAATTCAATCAAATCCTGAAATTTTTCCTAAAACAGAGGTAATTAAAGGTCTTCATAAATGCGTCATCACAAAACAAACCACGCTTTATTACAGGATAAAAGGTTCAAGAATAGATATTGTAACGATTTTTGATTCTCGTCAGGATCCAACTAGTTTATTTAAAGGATTATAGCAAAAATAGTTCAACATGAATCCCGGTAAATCAAACTAAAAAACATATCTGATTCGAATAAATAAACTAAAATATCTGCCAAATTGATCACGATACTTTACTTTTAAAGTGATGACAATATACTCATCCCCATGAAAAAACTCGGCTGGATCATATTTTTTCTCTTTTATTCATTTACTACGCAGGCACAATACTACCTTAGCGGAGAAGATCCGGCTTCCATCCATTGGAAACAAATACAGACTGAACGATTCCGAATCATCTTTCCGCACGAAAATGAATCACAGGCACAACAACTGGCTTCATTGCTCGAAAAAACCTATGCTGCCAGCCGGCTCGACCTGATAAGCCCTGCCGTGAAATCCGACCTCATCCTTCACACCCGCTCCACCATCTCCAATGCCACTGTGGCCTGGGCACCGCGCCGGCTCGATTTTTATAACACGCCTCCGCAGGACGGCTATGCCCAAAACTGGTTCAAACAACTTGCTGCACACGAATTACGTCATGTGGCACAGCTACAAAAATTAGCTGCTGGAACAACAGGCAAAGTTTTAAATATAGTACTGGGACAGCAGGCCACCGCAGCTTTACTGGGTGCTTTTGTGCCGCTCTGGTTCATCGAAGGCGATGCTGTTGTCAACGAAACCATGCTCAGCCATTCCGGCCGCGGCCGCGATGGGATTTTTCTGGCCAAACTCAAAGCACAGCTGATGCAGAAAGGCTATTATGTTTACGACAAAGCCTATTTTGGTTCTTATAAGGATTACACCCCAAATATTTATGAGCTTGGTTATTATCTTGTTGGCCACAACAAAGTAAAATACGGCCCTGCAATCTGGGAAAAAACTATGATGCAAACAGCCAGCAACCCCTGGACGCTCACACCATTCAGTACCGGTATCAAAAAAATAACCGGCCAAGGGAAAAACAGACTTTATCAGGAAACCATGTTCGACCTCTACGAACAATGGCAGCTTGAAAAAGACACACTTGGCACACCTGCCGAAATAATTAGCCCCCAACAGAAAGCTTACACCAGTTACCGCTTCCCGCAAATGCTGCCCGATGGTAATATCCTTACACTCAGAACTGCCATCAATGATTTGAGTCGATTGGTAAAAATTGATTCCAATGGCAAAACAACAAAATGGCTGCTTCCGGGAGCCATTTATCAACAATCGCTTTCGGTTGGGAAATCAAAAGTGGTGTGGGCTGAGTTGCAGCCGGATATGCGCTGGCCGAATCAAAGTTATGCCGTGATTAAAATTGCTGATTCAGAAACGGGTAAAACCAAACAACTCACACGCAAAAGTAAATATTTCGCGCCGGCGATAAGCTCCAGCGACAGCCTGATTGCAGCCATCCAGCAGGAAATTTCGGGGAAGTCGGGTTTGGTAATTCTCAGTGCAGAAAATGGTTCATTACTGGATCATTTTTCCATCGAAAATTACTTTCTCTCCCTTCCCAAATGGCATCCCAACGGAAAATCTGTAATATTGATTGCTACAGGCGAGCAAGGCAAAGCACTGATTCAGTTCGATCTGCAAACCAGGCAATGGCACCAGCTAAGTCCTTTTACTTTTACGGATATACTATTGACAGATGTTACCGCTGATCAGGTGCTTTTCAGTGGTTCATTCGATGAAAGCAGCCAGATTTTTGCTCTCAGCTTTTCCGATAAAAAACTCTATCAACTTACGCAGCTTGATTTTGCCGCTGCCGATGCCGTGTGGGATCATCAAAACAATGCCCTCATTTTGGCTAACTATCAGGCCGATGGATTCAGGCTGGAGAGGATTAATAAACAAGACCTCCTCATGCAGCCTGTTGACTGGCCATTGAAAGGAAATTTTAAGATAGCCGACGAATTGAGCCTCATGCGAAGCCTGCTGATTGATACCATTCCCATAACAGATGCTGGTCTTCCGGTAAAAAAATACAACAAGGCCGCAAACTTGTTTAACCTGCATAGCTGGTCACCTGTTTTTGTGGATGTGGACAACATCAGCCTGAAGCCGGGTATCAGCCTTTTTTCACAAAACAGCCTCAGCACTCTGGTGGCCGAAGCAGGTTACAGCTACGACCTGAACGAACAAACCGGAAAAACCAGTCTGGGGCTGCAATACAGGGGCTGGTATCCGGTTGTGGATTTTGATTTCAGCCATGGGCTGCGCAGAGATATTGCTCAGCATCCTAAAAGCGGAGAACTGGTTGACCTGAAATGGTACGAAACTTCTTATAAACTGAACTTGAGCCTGCCCCTTAATTTTACGCGTGGCAAATTCCTGAGAGGCATTCAGCCCTCGGTAGGATGGGAGCAGCTACATCTAAAAATGGAGCCTGGTATCGAACTGCGGTTCAAGGAAAATGATAACAGCCTGCTCAATCTGCAATTCGTTGCCTACAACCAGTTGCGACAATCCAAACGCGACCTGTATCCACGCTGGGGACAGCAAATTCAGCTGGTTCTGCAACAACATATGTTTGCTACTCATCCTGACCAACAGGTAGCTCTGAGTGCCAATTTTTACTTTCCGGGCATACTGCGGCATCATGGCATCAGGCTTTATGCTGCCCAACAACTCCGCCATACCCAGGCTGGATATGTTTTTAACCGCATCATCCGTTACCCCAGAGGATATAAAAACCTATTTCCCTATGATGCCCAGGCAGGCATGTTTGATTATAGCTTCCCGCTTTTTTATCCTGACCTAAACCTGCCAACATTCTTCTTTCTGCAAAGAGTACGGATGAGCTTATTTGCTGACGTTATGCGAGTGTCCGGATTCAATCCAATAATTATCAGCAGTGCCGGAGCCGAGCTCTATACCGACTGGCATTTCTTCAACCTGCCTGCCCCTGTCGTTTTGGGAGGGCGGGTCACGCAGGCCTTCTATACACACGAAACCGTGGTCGAATTCCTTTTTGGCATTAATATTACTGCACTATATTAAAGAGCTGTTAGCTTTTGGTGTTCAGCTGTTCGAAAATATAATGTTGCGAATTGACTGCCGCAATTGCTGTATGAATTGGTCATTGCGATGGCCTGAGATCATCAAGCGTTGCCGAGATGCCCTCTGTATAACTTCCACATAAACCAAAAACCGTACGCCAACGCACAAAATTGTTCGGTTTCAACACAGCTTCTATGCCCGAAATAAATACAATAAATCATTGTAATATATTGATAAATAATATATTACAAACTTTGGCACGACATTAGTATAAATGGAGTTCAGAAACAGAAATTAGAGAACAAAAAAAAATAGAACACCATGAAAACTTTAAACAACATCATCACAATCACACTGAGCCTCATGATAAGCATTAGCAGTTTTGCCACAAGCTTCGGGCAGCAGGATGAACAATACATCGACGACATTCCTTTCAACACCAAGGCTATTTTCGACAGCCTCCAGAACGATCAGGATATTGATCCGTCCCTGACCATTCAGCAAGAAGAATACATCAGTGATATACCTTTCGACACCGAAAAAATTGTTGCGCAATACCGAAGCGATTCAGCTATGAAGGTTAACTTTAAGCTTCCGGAAGAAGAAACCATCAACGATATTCCTTTCAATACCTTGTATATTATGAGCAATGTGCTTTACAGCGAATATGACCGTTTCCCGGTCACCTTTATCAGCAGTAGAAAATAATTTTTTCGCAATTGATCTGCAGGCAGGAATTTCATCAGATTTCTGCCTTTTTTGTTTTTTAAAGCTAATCCGCTATCTGTCCCGCTAGGGATAAAATCTGGGTAGTCAGGACGTTTAAAATCAAGAAGAAGTCCCGTAGAGACGGCAATTTAGTTTATCGAACAAATAGTGTTATAAAATCAAATGTATTAGATAAAGTGAGTTCCAATAAATGCAGCTTCGCTTTAACCCCGCTTCGGGTTCAGGATTGAGTTTACGTAAATCTAAATCCTTACATTTGCTATAAAATTTGCAGAACAATGAAAGCGATAGTACAAGTGTTATTTTTTCTATTCTTAAGTTTATCCGTGAAAGCACAGCTACAGTTTGAAGATCCCGTAAACCTCTCGGACGAATACGGCCCTTCACGCGATCATGCCATGACCAATATCAACGAAAAATACTACCTCGTCTGGGATCAATGGGGCGATCTGATGTTTCGCAAAAGCACAGATGCCGGGTTAAGCTGGGGTGGCAAAATTACGCTTTATTCCAGCTTGGATTATGGTGCCAGTTATCCTGTTATTGCTGCTGACAATGGCAATGTCTTTGTGTTTTATTACCGAAATACCACGGGCAAAAGTCAGATTTTCATGCTTAAATCCACCAACGATGGACAAAGCTTTGGAAATGAAATTCAGGTGAGCAATGCGATCAGTGGTGCTCAGGTGCCACAAATTGCCATTGCCGGCGATACACTGGTACTGGCTTACGAAGATCGCGACAGCAATTACGATTACCAGATTTATGTGATGACTTCCACCGATGCCGGCGAAAATTGGTCAGCTCCAGTTAATGTTTCCAATACTGCCGGAGGCGCACGCTGGTGCAATATCGCCCTGCAAAACGATAAAATTTTTACCCTCTGGAACGACCAAACAGGCCCGGATTACGACGATCTCGATGTGTTTTTCAGTAAATCGACCGACTTCGGGCAAAATTGGAGCAGTCCGCAAAACCTTAGTAACAACCAGGCTTATAATGCGCGCCTGCAAACCAAAGTCATCGACAATACCGTTTACACCCTTTCGTCGTCCAAAATCGATGGGCTGCAAACTGATATCATCCTTTTCCGCTCTGATGATCTGGGCGATACCTGGCAAACTCCCTACAACCTTTCCGACAATAATGGAGCTTCCGAACGTCCTTTCCTTTGGGTAACAGGCGAAAACCCCAATCAGTACCGGATTTATGCGGTTTGGAGCGATGGCAGCCTGAGCGGAAATGATAAGGCGTACCTCAAATATTCAATTGATGATGGCCAAAACTGGTCGGAGATGCTTCCTTTCTCACAAAATACCGAAGACGCCTCCTGGCCGCAAATCATGGGCTTTGATGACCTGGGAACTGATAAACTCTTTATGAGCTACTTCAGACCACTGGATGGAACCTTTGACTACGAAATCTATGGCGTTCGTGCTTTTAACCTGCTCGAAGCAAACATTATGCTGAACGGACAAATCACTGATCTTCAGGATAACGGCTTATCAAACGCCACTTTAGTGCTGAATGGCATCGACTACCTTACTGATGAATCAGGTTATTTTAGCATGGAATTGATGCCGGGCACTTATAACTTACAGGCTCACGCACAGGATTTTATCAGTTATTACGCAAACGGATTGGAACTTACATCCGATACCGAAATCACTATCCCGCTCGAAGCCTTGCTGTTTCCTCCGCTCAACCTTATTGGTCAGGAATCTGGTTCTGGGGTCGAATTGAATTGGGATGCCCCGGCCAGCGAGGGCGAATGGCTACACTGGGACGATGGCACAAACAGCGATGCCGTTGGGGGCGAAAACATCTCCATGTTTGATGCCGCTATCCGATTCACCCCGGCCGATCTGCAAGCCTACGATGGTCAGTTTGTTTCGCGTGTGGCTGCCTTTTTTGCTGCTGTTGATGCAGAATTTAGCGTGAGGGTTTGGCAAGGCGGAAGTCAGACTTATGCCGGTAACCTGCTGATTGACCAACCAATACCAAATCCACTTGCTGGCGAATGGAACGAAATTGAATTGGACAATCCAGTGCAAATTGACGCTGATCAGGAGCTTTGGATAGGCTATCGGGTAAATAATACAGGAGGCGGATATCCAGCCGGAACAGATAACGGCCCGGCCATTCCTTTCAAAGGCGATATGCTCCTTTATGGCCCTGATTGGGTGAGCATGTCAGATAATTTTGGCTGGGATATCAACTGGAATATTCAGGCAATGGTTGTAGCCGAAGGAGGTGAAGGACAAACCCTCCAAAAACTCGCCGATAATCTTCCGGTTTATTCGGGTGACCCACAGAAAACAAAAAACATTTACAACCCAAAATCTTCCCGATTCAATTTCGATGGATTTAAGATTTATCGCAACGAAAACCTCATCGGAGAAACAGATTCCGAAATATTAAGCTTTACCGATGAAACCCCCGAACTGAGTAATATCTATTTCGTCACCAGCTATCGCGACCTTTACGAATCAAAACCTTCTAATGAAGTTAATGTGATACTCACCAGCCTGCCCGAAAAGCATAAAACCCTGGCCTTGCATCTGATTCCAAATCCTGCACTCGAAAGTGTCAGTTTGCAGTTTGAGCTGCAACAGGCAGATCATTTACAACTCGAAATAAGCAATTCGCCGGGACAGCTGCTCAAAACTGTAAGTTATAATCTGGATGCTGGTAAACACAGTATTATCCTGAACAGAAGCGACATAGGTATTTATGGGAATAACAATTTGGTGTTGATTCGGTTGGATGGAGCTCATCATCGGTTTGTAAGCAAACTGCTTTTCAAATAATGCACTAACCATGGAAAAGCTCTCGGTCTCCATCATCACCCTTAACGAGGAAAAAAATATCCGTCGCTGCCTGGAATCTGTTGCCGGCATCGCCGATGAAATCGTGGTGGTGGATTCCTTTTCAAAGGATCAGACCGAAGCCATCTGCAACGAGTTTGGCGTGAGGTTCAGCACCCACAAGTTCAACGGACATATCGAACAAAAAAACAGGGCGATGAATCTTTGTCAATTTGAACACATACTATCTCTGGATGCCGATGAGGCCCTGTCGGATAAGCTGAAACAATCCATCCTGCATGAAAAGGAAAAGGGCTTCCCTGCAAAGGCTTACCGGATGAACCGGCTCACCAACTATTGCGGAAGCTGGATCCGGCATTCGGGCTGGTATCCCGATCGTAAAATCAGGTTAATACACCGAGACTATGGTTACTGGGGTGGTGCCAACCCACACGACCAGCTCATTCCAAAGCCCGGCGTAAAAGTTGAGCAACTGCAGGGCGATCTGTTTCATTTTTCTTATTACACCACAGAAGATCACTTTAAACAGGTGGAATATTTTACAACAATAGGTGCAGATTCCTATTACAAACAGGGCAAAAAGGCTCCCTTAGCAAAACTTTATCTGGCACCTATTGGGAAGTTTGTTCGCGACTATTTTTTCAACAGAGGTTTCCTCGACGGGAAAGCCGGCTGGCAGGTTTGTACCATCTCGGCTAAAGCTACTTTCCTCAAATACAAAAAATTACGCAAGCTTCACAGACAAAAAGCCTATGAATAAAATCCTCATCAGCCGTACCGACAGCATTGGCGATGTGATGCTTACCCTTCCATTATGTGGGTGGATAAAAGAACATCTGCCCGAAACAAAGCTGGTTTTTCTAGGCAAAAACTATACCCGGGCCATTGCAGCTTCCTGCACCCATATCGATCAGTTTATCAGCTGGGACGAGCTCAGTACAATGTCTCAGGCTGATCAAATCAATCTACTGAAGCAACACAACTGTGAAGCTGTGATACATGTTTTCCCTCAGAAAGAAATTGCCAGACTTGCTGCAAAGGCAGGTATCCCAATTCGTATCGGGGCTACCGGCAGATGGTATCACTTCCTTTATTGCAACAAGCTGATTCCGCTTACGCGAAGACGCTCAGATAAGCACGAAGCACAGCTTAACATCGCATTGGCTCAGGGACTGGGAATCAAATCATCAATTGGACTCAACGAAATTCATAATTTTTATGGTTTCAGGCCGGTCAGCTCTCTTCCTGACGAATTTAATACATTGATGGATCCTGACAAAATAAAACTGATCCTCCACCCGCGCTCCAAAGGAAGTGCACGCGAATGGGGCCTCGATAATTTTAAAGCACTCATACAACTTTTACCTGAAAAAAAATACCAGCTTTTTATCTCAGGAAGTGCAGCCGAAGGCGAAGAACTGAAGGAGTGGATCAAAGGACTTCCGTTTCATGTGATCAATCTTTGCGGCAGGATGAAGTTAGATGCCTTTATAGCTTTCATTGCACAGGCAGACGGATTAATAGCCGCAAGCACCGGTCCCCTGCACATTGCCGCTGCATTGAATAAGATTGCACTGGGCATCTATCCTCCCATGCATCCTATCCATCCTGGACGTTGGGCCCCTTTGGGGAAAAATGCGGCTTTTGTTGTGAAACCAGGCAGCTGCAACGACTGCCGAAAAAGCATAAAATGTCATTGTATTACCGAAATTACTCCGGAATCCGTTGTTGAGCAACTAAATCGTTTGCTGAAATGAAAACTACTGACAAATGGCTCGTAATCGTAAATCCAACAGCTGGTGTTGGCAAAGCAGCCAAAGACTGGCCCGGGATAGAACAATTGCTCATCAACAAAGGTTTCGATTTTAAAGCTGTCGTCACCAAACATCCTTTTCATGCCATCAGCCTGGCACGCGATCTGGTACAACAACATGGCTATCAAAAAATTATTGCCGTTGGTGGCGATGGCACGCTGAATGAGGTGGTAAACGGTATTTTTCAGCAAAACCGATTCCCTACCACCGATATCATGCTCGGAATGATTACCGTTGGCACTGGTAACGACTGGGGCAGGATGTACGAATTTCCAAAAAAATACAAAAAGGCCATTCGCATCCTCAAAAATGAACGCACTTTTCTGCAGGATGTGGGCAAGGTGAAATACCGCTACGATAGCGAAGACAAAAGCCGCTATTTCATCAATATGGCAGGCATGGGTTACGATGCTCTGGTAGCCAAAAAAACCAACCTGATGAAAGCCCGCGGCAAAGGCGGAACACTCGCCTATCTTTATAATCTGGTTACCGGATTGTTTCAATACAAAAACACTCACCTGCACATCAAAGTGGACAACAAAGAAGTACTCAACGATAAGGTTTTCAGCCTGAGCATCGGCATCTGCAAATACAATGGCGGTGGCATGATGCAACTGCCTAAAGCCATTCCGGATGACGGACTTTTTGATATCACAGTGATTCGCAAAACATCGAAATTCAGGGTAGTCAAAAACATCAAAAATCTTTACGACGGCAGTTTTATCAAGCTTCCGGAGGTTTCTGTTTTTACTGGAAAACAAATCACCATCACCTCCATACCTCCGCATTCTATCTACCTCGAAACCGATGGCGAATCACTGGGCAACTCACCCCTCGATTTCGATATTGTCCCTAAAGCCGTGAAATTGATTATCCGTAAAAAAGCCTTAAAAAAATTAGCTCAAAACCTTTAAATACAAAACTTTATACCATGAAAAAAGTTATCAGCACAACTAATGCACCAGGTGCCATCGGCCCCTACAGCCAGGCCATCGAAGCCAATGGAATGATTTTTATTTCCGGACAAGTTCCCATCGATCCGGCAACCGGAAAAGTGGTAGAAGGCGACATTACCGCACAAACCGAACAGGTGATGAAAAACCTCGAAGCCATACTGAAAGCAGCGGGTAGCAGCTTTAGCCAGGTAGTAAAATCAACCTGCCTGCTCAGTGATATGGCCAATTTTGCAGCCATGAATGTTGTTTATGGCAGCCGCTTTGCCGAAAATCCGCCGGCAAGAGCAGCCTTCGCAGTAAAAACTTTGCCGCTCAATGTGCTTGTGGAAATTGAAATGATTGCCCTAAAAGCATAAATATTTCGAATCTCTCTCTAAAAAATCGCATTTTAATATTCTCCTGCTGATTGCGCAGATTATCGCAGATATATACGATCGATTATCATCGCATTAAAAAAATCAGTGTAAACCGACGCAATCTGCGGGAGTCATTTTTCATTGTTCAACTTCAGTACTTTCAATCCATATACTGATCGATTAGAATGTTAGTAATCAAGGAAAAAGATTACAAAGCATTCAGCCAAAAAAAAAAACATATCAGTACGTTTGATTTACCTGATCAACTCTTGTCTGAGTATTTCCAAGGCTGTGAGCGCACTTCTGCGGATGTTGCGGCCACGGTGTTCTCCAAAATGAAACAGTTTGGATTTCACAAAATCAGGGCCGGCCAGTGCGATCCAAATGGTGCCAACAGGTTTTTCTGCTGTTCCTCCATCGGGTCCGGCGATTCCTGAGGTGGCCAGGGCATAGGTGGTATTCATTTTTGTTCGTATGCCAAGGGCCATTTGTTCAACAACTTCCTGGCTCACAGCACCATGTTTTTCGAGTGATGTGGCAGATACCTCAAGTTGATTTTCTTTTACCTGATTATAGTAGGCCACGATACTGCCTTTAAAATATGCCGAGCTTCCTGCTATGCTGGTGATCAGGTGAGCGATATAGCCTCCGGTACAGCTTTCGGCAGTTGAAAGACTGGCATTTTTTTCGATTAACAAACGTCCAATCACCTGCTCCAGCGGTTCGTCATCATAACCATAAATCAGATGAGGGATTAGTTTGTGAAGTTTTTCGGTTTCTGTTTTTAGGCTTTTCTGAAGGAATTCCAGGTCAGCATGTCTGCCACTTAATCGCAGCCTTACGATGCCTGGCTGAGGAAGATAGGCCAGTTTGAGAAAGTTGGGAAGAGCATTTTCCCAGTCTTTGATCTGGTCGGCCAGAAACGACTCTCCAACACCACTGGTCATGATGGTTTTGCGCAGGTAATGCATCTCGCTGAACAGGGCTTTGATGCGGGGTAGCACTTCTTCTTCCATCAGTGTTTTCATTTCGAAAGGAACGCCCGGAAGTGAAACAATCACGCTGCCTTCTTTTTCGAACCACATACCCGGGGCCGTTCCCACACTGTTGGTGAGTGGTGTACAGGCTTCCGGAAGCCAGGCTTGCTGCCGGTTGCGATCCGTAAGCGGAAAGTTGCGTCGTTTGAAGAGTGCTTCAACATGTTTTAAGGTGGGTTCGTGAAAGACAAGTCGGGTGTCGAAAAAACTACACAAAGCTGGTTTGGTCACATCATCGGCTGTTGGACCCAGACCTCCTGTGAGCAGCACAAATTGTGTCCTGCTGATGGCATCAGAAAGTGCATCCGAAAGTGCTTTAGGCTCATCGGCAATAGTTACAATGCGTTGCAGGTAAATCCCGCTGTCGCTGAGTTGTTCGGCCATCCAGGAAGCATTGGTATTGACCACCTGGCCAATCAATAATTCATCGCCAATGGAGATTATCTCGGCTTTGCCGGTTTTATCCATAATTTGCATGGGAGATTAAAATTGGATATAGGAAAAACCAAGGTCTTTTGGGATGATAGACATTACTGGTATTGTGCTTTCACGGATGATCTGCTGTGCTGCAGAGCCAATGAAAAACTCAACCAATCGGTTTTCCTGCTGTGTCATGATCATGATCAGGTCGATATCTTCTTGATCGCGTGAATAGTTAAGGATAGCCGGAACCAAATCCTGAGTGGAGCTGCCCGTTTCGAGCAGTGTGGCCTTGCATTTGATGCCAGCCTCCTGAATGAAGTTTTGTGCCTGAAACAGTTGTGCCTTCAATTGTTGTTGGATTGATTTGGAATCAGCATCCCATAACACCGAGATCACTTGGATAGTGCTTCCAAAGAGCCGTGCCATTTTGATGGCATGGGTCACTTTTTGGCGGGTATCTTTGGTGAGGTCGAGTGGAAGTAATATGCTGCGACATCCATCGAAATGGGTTTTTGTGTTGAAAGTAATCACCGGAATTTTTGATTGCCTGATCACCTTGGATGTGTTAGAGCCAATCATGCCATATTTCTCCGTTTCGGTGAGGGCATCGTTGGTGCCCATCAGGATGAAGCGGCTGTTGAACTGCTCGGCAGTTTCGAGTATGGCTGAGTGAACCTTGCCACGCTTCACTACGGGCATTACACGCAGACCAGTTTTTTTACTTACCTCACTGGCAATTTCTTCGAGCCTGTGATTGATGTCATTGGTAATTTGTTGTTTTTGTTCTCCGGAAAAAAGGCTGTTGAGGAAGTCTCTTTCTTCGTGAACATACAATAATACTAATTCCGTTTGAAGCAAACGGGCAAGGTTATAGGATTGTTCGAGTGCTATCAGTGATTGTTCATTAAAATCAACTGGTATCAGCAGTGAAATGGCTTTTTCGGACATGGATTAATTTCTTTGTTACCTTTGCAAAATTATCCAAATCATTCAATAATACAAGAATAACTTATGCGTCGAATTCCTGAAAGCCAGTTAGTGCTTGCGGCTGACGGCAGCGTTTATCATTTGCGTTTACATCCTCATCAACTGGCCGACGACATCATTCTGGTTGGCGATCCGAGTCGTGTTGAAATGGTTTCCTCCTTTTTTGATCAGCTTGAATACAAGGTGAGCAACCGTGAAGTATATACAAACACAGGTACTTACAAAGGGAAACGAGTTACTGCTTTGTCAACAGGAATGGGGCCGGATAATATTGATATTGTGCTTAATGAACTTGATGCTTTGGCAAATGTGGACCTGCGTACCAGAAAGGTGAAGTCAAATCTCAAAAGTCTAAACCTAATCAGGTTGGGAACCAGCGGGGCACTTCAGGCTGATATACCAACCGGAGATAGTTTTGTGGCCGGAAAGATGGCACTGGGCTTTGACGGCATCGTGTATTTTTACGACAAATCCAAAGATGTTGTGCTTCAAGATTTTACCGATGCTTTTGTTGCTGATACAGATTGGCCATCCACTTTGCCCTATCCTTATGTGGTGAGAGGGTCGCAACGATTGCTTGATAAAATTGCCTTTGATTGCACGCAAGGGATAACGGCAACTGCCGGCGGATTCTACGCACCACAAGGCAGGGCATTACGGCTTGGTCTTGCACACGAGGAGATGAATAAACGCATTGAAGCATTCCGTTTTAAAGGCGAAAGGGTCACCAATTTGGAAATGGAATCTTCAGCGCTGTACGGTTTGAGTCAAATGATGGGACATCAGGCACTTACCATTTGTGTCATCATTGCCAACAGGGTAACTGAACAGTTTAGCAGCAATTACCAACCTTATATGTTGAAGCTGATCAAACAAACCCTGGATCGGATTGCAGCAGATTGAGCTAGAAATTAACTTGCGAGAGGAACTTAGGAGGTATCCTTTTCCGTCAAATAACACCGTTCAGTGAATGACTGAAGCGTATGCTGCACAATTTGAGGTGCTTCCAAAAAACCCATATGCCCAACACCCTTTAGCATCAGCAACTCTCCATGTGCCGGAAGAACGGTCTGCGCCATAATTTTTACAACAGGCATTCGGCTGTCGCTTTTTCCTAACACAAACAAAACCGGAGCTTTAATCTGTGTGAGCAGCTCGATATGGCTTTCGCGTTCGCGCATTCCGGCTAAGGCGGCAACAATCGCTTTTTCGTCCTGGCTCAAAGTAATGCTTTTGATGAATGCGGCTGATTGTGGATTTTGTTTCAGGAAATCCGGATCGAACAGACCATCAACAAAGCCTTCGAGGTAGGTTTTCTTATCTTTAGAAACCTTCAGTATGTTTTGGTTTCGCTGTTCACGCGTGATTTCATCATCTGCAGCGGCTTGTGAATGTAGCAGTGCGAGGCCACGCAACATTTCAGGATATGCAGCTGCAAAAGCAAGGCCTACATATCCTCCCATTGAATGCCCTGCTACAACACACTGGATAATGTTTTCTTCCTGAAGAATTGCAGCAAGCACCTCGGCCATCAGGCTCATATCATGCCTTTCGGCAAGCATTTCTGACTGTCCAAATCCGGGTAAATCGGGAACAAGCACACAAAAATGTTCAGCAAGTGCTGTAATAAAATTTTGCCATACCCTGCTGTCCATCGGGAAGCCGTGCACCAGCATCAGGCATTGGCCAACACCTACTTGGTGATAGGCAATTTGTTTTTGATTATAGGTGATAGTTTTCATTTCGGAATGTCCTGTTTGCTTATGAAAGATTACAAAGAATATCAAGCAAAGTTAGGATAAAGTTTATTCTGAACCGTACTGATATTTTTGAGCTGGTATGGCTTATACAAAATAGAAAAGCTGATTAAATTGACAGTCAACCTAATCAGCTTTTCAGTTATCAAACATATTCGGTTAACTAGAAAACTCCCGGAATCTTAAGCCATTCGCGTGCTTCGGCACAGGTAGCTTCTACTTCGGCTATGGTTTTTGGGATGGGACGACCCAACACACGATGGTCATTTTCTGTTACCAGGATATCATCCTCGATGCGTATCCCGCCAAAATCCTTGTAAGTATCCACTTTATCGTAATTTACAAAGTCTTTGAAAAGGCCTTCGCTTCTGAATTTATCGATCAGGGCCGGGATGAAATAAATACCAGGCTCATCGGTCAACACAAAGCCGGGTTTCAGTTTTTTGCCCAGGCGCAGATAAGCCGTGCCAAACTGGCTCGATCGTTTCGTTTCGTCATCATAACCTACATTGTTTTCTCCCAGACCTTCCATATCGTGCACATCCATGCCCATCATATGGCCCAGGCCGTGAGGCAGGAACAAGGTATGTGCACCGGCAGCAACAGCATCGTCGGTATTGCCTTTCATCAGCCCAAGATTTTTGAGTCCATCGGTAATGATGCGCGCAGCCAGAAAATGCACTTCGCGGTAGGTAATTCCGGGTTTGATGGCAGCGATGGTATCCAGATTGGCTTTGAGTACAATTTCATAAATTTCTTTTTGACGTGTGCTGAATTTTCCGCCCACAGGTGTTGTACGTGTGATGTCGCTGGCATACAAGGTCTGTGTTTCTGTTCCGGCATCCACTACCATCATCCGGCCTTCTTTGAGGACGTTATGATGGTGATGATTATGAAGGGTTTGTCCGTCAACACTCAGAATTACAGGAAAGGAAACCGGGCCGCCATGTGCCAGTGCAATGCCTTCGATGGTGCCTGCAATTTCCTGTTCGATCATGCCAGGCTTTGCCATTTTCATGGCTGTGGTGTGCATTAGCCAGGCGATATCAACGGCTTTCTCTATCTCGGCAACTTCTATATCCGATTTTATTTCTTTGAGTTTTACAACGGCCTTGATCAGTGGAAGGCTGGCTTTGGCTTTTACTTCTGTGGCCGGGATATTGAGCAGCTGGCCCAGTGTGATCATCATCGAACCACGATAAGGTGGCAGATAATGAATGGTGCGGCCGGCTTTGCTGGCTTTTGCAAGGTAATCCTCAAGTTTTGAATAGGAATAAGTTTCGCTGATACCAACTTTTGCAGCTTGTTCTTTTATCGAGGGCTGAGGGCCCATCCAGATGATGTCGTCAATGTCAACATCATCGCCAAAAATGATCTCATTGCCATTTTCAAAGTCTATCACGCCGGCAAAACCAGGGTGATTGAGACCAAAGAAATAGGAGAAATGGCTGTCCTGGCGATATGCATAAGTGTTGGCAGGATAGTTAAATGCAGCTTCCTGATTGGCCATAAAAATTGCCAGGCCCTTGCTGAGTTCTTGTTTGAGTTTGAGACGCCTTTCGGCATACACTTCTTTCTGAAACATTTTTCGGTATTTTTTAGATTAATAATTATGTTGCATAAGTTCTTCTATTTCATCTGCTTCAACAGGGATATCTGCCATCAGATCAACGGGTTCTGAATTGGTGACAAGTATGTCATTTTCGAGCCGGATGCCAATTTTTTCATCCCGGATGTAAATGCCCGGTTCGCAAGTGATAATCATTCCCGCTTTTAGGGGTTGATGTTTGAGTCCCGGATCATGCACGTCCAGTCCGATATGATGTGCCACGCCATGCATCAGGTATTTCTGGTAAAGGGGCGATTCGGGGTGTTGATTTTTAACGTCTTCTGCGGTGAAAAGGCCCAGCCCAATCATTTCCTTTTCCATCATTTTCCAGGTAGCTTTGTTGATCTGATCAATAGTACTGCCTGGTACATACAGTTTAATGGCTTTTTTTAGAACACGCAAAACGGCATTGTAGCAGGCTTTTTGGCGTTCCGAAAACTTCCCGTTCACGGGAATGGTACGACTCATATCAGCCGCATAGTTGGCATATTCAGCACCAAAATCAAACAAGAGCAAATCGCCTGCCTCAAGTTTATGCTCGTTTTCGGTATAGTGCAACACACAGCTGTTGATGCCGCCAGCAATAATAGGAGCGTAGGCATGACCCGAAGCTCTGTTGATGGTAAATTCGTGGTCAATCTCGGCCTGCACTTCAAATTCATACTTTTCGGGTTTCACAAATTTCAAAACCCTTCGGAAGGCTTTTCCGGTGATAGCGGCAGCTTTGCGGATGAGTTCAATTTCTGTTTCAGATTTTACCACGCGCAAACCCTCTAGCAGCGGGGCAGCCCTCAAAAAACTATGTAGCGGGAAAGCAGATTTTATTTTATCGGCTAGTAAACTATTGTTGTCAGGAATGGTAGAAGAATATTTTGGATATTCGTTTTGATTCAGATAAACTGCCTGTGCACTGTGCATCAGCTCGCGCAAAGTGGCATCAAACTGATCATCTTTTCTTATGTTTTGTACACCACTTATATTGGAAGCTTCTTGTTGATTGAGCATATGTCCTTCCCAGGTGGCCTTTACCGGATTATAAGCTTCAATAAAAAGCACTTCCCGAAGCTCAGGTGTGGGACAATCCGGATAGAGTATCAAAAATGCATTTTCGGCCTCTATGCCGGTGAGATAAAAAAAGTCGGATTGTTGCCGGTAAGGGAAAAACTGATCGCCATTTCGTGGCATTTTAGCAGCAGCAGCAAAAACTGCCAGACTAGCCTTGGGCAAAAGTCCGGAAAACTTTTCTCTGTTATGTTTGAAAAAGGTATTGGAAATTAGAGGATAGCGCATCAGTGATAAATTAGAATCTGTCTAAATAAAAAGTTTCGGGAATTTTCATATCTACAAAAGCAAATATATCCCTACATTTGTTAACTCAACTTCACAAAGGTAGTTTTTTTACCTTTTTGACCAAAATGAATGGTTCATTTGTTTTTCAACCAAACAAAGCATTATGAGCAAAACTGTAACGTATTCATCTGTCGCCAAAAAGATTATTATGTCGCTGGCAGGCTTGTTCCTGACCAGTTTTTTGGTTATTCATTTACTGATTAATTTGTTGATCTTATTCGACAAAAGTCTTGAGCTGTTTAATCAGGCGGCTCATTTCATGGCAACAAACCCATTGATACAGACATTTCAGTATGTGCTGTTTTTTGGGTTTATCCTTCACATCATTCTGGGTGTGGTGTTGCAAATCCAAAACTGGGTAGCACGACCGGTTCGATATGAGAGGAAAGGCTCCTCGGAGCAGTCATACTTTTCGAAGTTTATGATTCATACCGGAGCCATAATTTTCATCTTTCTGATCATTCACTTCGCTAATTTTTTTGTAAAGGCAAAGTTTGGTCATATCGATCCCATCACCTACGATTCAGGCACGTATGAGAATCTGGGGCAGTTGGTGGTTATGCTTTTCAGCGATGGGGGCTATGTGATTTTTTATGTAATTGCAATACTGTTGCTGGGTTTTCATCTGGAGCATGGCTTTCAATCGGCTTTCCAGTCGCTCGGATTGAATCACTCGCGCTATACACCTTTTATCAAAGGTCTGGGCACAGTGTTTTCCATTCTGGTAACGCTTGGATTTATTGCAATTCCTCTGGTTATTTACTTCTCCTTCTAAGCAGATACAGCTATGACAAAATTAGACGCAAAAATACCTCAGGGTCCACTGGCAGAAAAATGGACAAATTATAAAGCTCATCAAAATCTTGTGAATCCGTCCAACAAACGCCGACTTGATATTATTGTGGTCGGCACCGGATTGGCCGGAGCATCGGCAGCAGCCAGCTTTGGTGAGATGGGTTTCAACGTTAAAGTGTTTGGCATTCACGACAGCCCGCGGCGTGCACACAGTATTGCCGCACAGGGCGGAATCAATGCGGCCAAAAATTATCCCAATGATGGCGACAGCATCTATCGTTTGTTTTACGACACCATAAAAGGTGGCGACTATCGTGCCCGCGAAGGCAATGTTTATCGGCTGGCCGAGGTGAGCAACAATATTATTGATCAGTGTGTGGCACAAGGAGTTCCTTTTGCCCGCGAATATGGCGGCTTGTTAGATAATCGTTCTTTTGGCGGTGCGCAGGTTTCACGTACATTTTATGCCCGCGGACAAACCGGACAGCAGCTTTTGCTAGGTGCCTACAGTGCGTTGAGCAAGGAAATCAAAAAGGGAAGCGTGAAAATGTTTATGCGTCGCGAGATGCTCGAACTGGTTGTGATAGAAGGTCGTGCCCGTGGTATTATCGTCAGGAATCTGATCACGGGCGAAATAGAACGTCACAGTGCTCATGCTGTGGTTATTGCTACGGGCGGCTACGGCAATGTCTTTTTCCTTTCGACCAACGCGATGGCTTCCAATGGAAGTGCTGCCTGGAAAGTATATAAGAAAGGTGCTTTCTTTGGCAATCCCTCTTTCACGCAGATTCATCCTACCTGTATTCCGGTGCATGGAGATTACCAGAGCAAGCTCACTTTGATGAGCGAGAGCTTGCGTAACGATGGACGCATCTGGGTGCCCAAGCATAAAGAAGATGCCGAAAAGATTCAAAAGGGAAAGCTTAAGCCAACAGAAATCCCGGAAGACCGCCGCGATTATTATCTTGAGCGGCGTTATCCGGCTTTTGGAAACCTGGTGCCTCGCGATGTGGCATCCCGTGCTGCTAAAGAAAGATGTGATGCGGGTTATGGTGTTGGATCAACCGGATTGGCGGTGTATCTTGATTTTGAAGATGCTATCAAAAGGCTGGGCAAACATGTGATAGAGGCACGTTATGGAAACCTTTTCCAGATGTATGAAAAGATTGTGGATGAAAATCCTTATGAAACTCCTATGATGATCTATCCTGCAGTGCATTATACCATGGGCGGTATCTGGGTGGATTATGAGTTGCAGACAACGATTCCGGGCTTGTTTGCTGCCGGTGAAGCAAATTTCTCTGATCATGGTGCTAATCGTTTGGGGGCCTCAGCTCTGATGCAGGGTCTTTCGGATGGCTATTTTGTGTTGCCCTATACCATACAAAACTATTTGGCTGATCAAATCAGGGTGCCACGGTTCGAAACGAAGCTGCCTGAGTTTGAAGAAGCTGAAAAAGCTGCAAGGGAGCGGATTGAGAAACTGCTTTCGATCAATGGCACTGATACAGTTGACACCTTCCATCGGAGGTTAGGCCTGATCATGTGGGATCATGTTGGGATGGGCAGAAACAAAGAAGGTCTGGAGAAGGCAATTAAAATGATTCAGGAGCTTCGTGCAGAATTTTGGAAGAACGTACGTGTGCCAGGCAAGAATGAGATGGTGAATCCCGAACTGGAGAAAGCTTTACGACTTGCTGACTATATGGAGCTTGGCGAGCTGATGGCTCGTGATGCCTTACTACGTGAGGAAAGCTGTGGCGGTCATTTCCGCGAAGAACATCAAACCGAAGAGGGTGAAGCCTTGCGCGATGATGAAAATTTCACTTATGTATCAGCCTGGGAATATACAGGTGACGACAAAGAACCCAAACTGAACAAGGAACCACTTGTGTTTGAGTTCATCGAAGTGAAACAACGAAACTATAAATAAGCCTATTACTCATCACAAAAACTGCTAAAAATGGATTTAACACTTAAGATCTGGAGACAAGCTACGGCCAGTGAAAAAGGTAAGTTTGTTGAATACCAGGTTCAAAATATCTCTGCTGATGCTTCTTTTTTGGAGATGCTTGATGTTTTAAACGAAGAACTCGTTAGAAAAGGAGAAGATCCGGTTGCCTTTGATCACGATTGCCGGGAAGGTATTTGCGGAGCCTGCAGCCTGTATATCAACGGAAGACCTCACGGGCCTGACAAAGGCATTACCACTTGTCAGATGCATATGCGTCGGTTCAAAGATGGTGAAACCATTGTGATAGAGCCCTGGCGGGCCAAACCTTTTCCGGTTATCAAAGATTTGATGGTGGATCGTACGGCTTTCGACGAAATCATCCAGGCGGGTGGTTATGTTTCGATCAACACGGGTGGTGTGCCTGATGCCAATGCCATCCCCATTCCAAAACGAGATGCCGACACAGCGATGGATGCGGCGGCCTGCATAGGTTGTGGTGCCTGTGTGGCAGCCTGCAAAAATGCCAGTGCCATGCTTTTTGTTGCTGCTAAAGTTTCGCAGTTTGCCGTATTGCCCCAAGGAAAAATAGAAGCGCGTGAACGTGTTCAAAATATGGTGGCAAAAATGGACGAGCTGGGCTTTGGAAACTGCACCAACACTTATGCCTGTGAAGCAGAGTGTCCGAAAGAAATCTCAGTATCCCATATTGCGCGCATGAACAGAGAATACCTCTCTGCGAAGCTGGTAAGCCAGAAAGAATAAATCATTTTGAATTTTAATTGAAAAGTCGGCCTGGTCCGGCTTTTTTTATTCAAATAAAATCATTTTGATTCCGAGGGTTAAGCTAAAAATATCACCTAAGCCTACTTCTCGGGAGTTGATAAAATAGGTTACATACATCTCGTTTGTGGTAGTGGCCAAATAAAATTCCATTCCACGAACGCGTTTTTCGGGGGCAAACTTTTTATGCAGACTGAGGCCTAAATCAAAATGAAGCCTGAAAGCATTTGGAGCATAGTATCCTTCGGGAAAGTTTTTTGGCAATCGTTCAAAAGTGCGATCGCCGTCAGCTATTTGCCGGCTTATGGCCAAGCTTGCAAAGGGTTTAAGGTTCAATGCATCATTCAAGCCAATGTTATAAGGACTGTAATTGAGACGAACAACAATATTGTGAATGGCTTTTCCGGTGCGATAGGCAGGCGAAAAACCATAGATGGCATCCAAAGCAAGGCTGTTAGCGGGATTGAGGTAATATCCGGCTCCGGCAGACAATGCCCCTATGTTTCCGGCAAATTGCAGGTTGATATAATCAGGAATGATGCCACGCGATTTTTCCTGCGCGAAAGCTTTTCCGCCAAGCAGTAAAAGTAAAAGCACTATCAGGATAAGTATCTTCTTCATTCCACAAAGTTGATGGTTTCAAATAATACGGTGTCAGCCAGTACTTTCACTTTGCGGTAAACATTTTTTTGTGGGGCTCCGATCACCAGATTAGGCCCAACCGTAATTTCAGCAGGGAGTGTATCATTTTGATATTCATAGGGGTTGTGGTGATGCCCGTGTATGGAAAGACTCACCTTGTAATCCGTCATCAAAAGGTTGTAGATATAAAAATAGGAAAGAAAAAACTGGTCTGTCCACGGAGGAATATGGGCAATCACAAAAACGTGCGTAAATTGGTCACGATCAATTAGTTCGTTACGAAGCCATCTGAAATCAGGTTCGGCAAAATTGAGCTCCCAAACCACATTATTAAAAAAGATAAACTTGCAGTTGTTGTAAATGAAGCTGTAATTTTCGGGTCCAAACATATCAGCATAAATAGATCGGCCGTTGGCCAGCAGATCATGATTACCAATCACCGTAAAATAGGGTGTTTCAAGGTCCTTCATCAAATCCTGAAAGATATCATATTCTTTGATCAAGCCTCCATCTGTCATATCACCACCATGAATCAGAAAGTCGGCAGACTGATGCTTATTGATGTGTTCGATGGCGTTTTGCAATTCGTCATAAAACAAGTGATTATCAGAGATTAGTGTAAACTCAAATGGTTTAAAATCAGGGGAATCAGAATTTGCTAAAAGTTTTTCCAGATTTTGTTCTGTGGTATTTTTTCGCCAATTGGGAACATAGGCCGAGTAAGGTGAGAACTCGAATAGTTTGTCGCACGAAACCATCAGCAAGGCAAAAAGCAGCAGGATTAGTGGTTTTCTATAAAACATGGTTACCTTATAAATAGCCAGTAAAATTAAATATTCTGGCTGTAGTTGAGAATAAGTACACTCAAATTCGCTTAAAACGCTATGGATTTTGAAAAGCTTTTCAACAAAGTATTGATTTTTCTGTTATTAATGCTGGAGCACTGATAGCATATTCAGTGATTTTTTTCATGCAGATCAAGAATATCAGTTATAACGACAAAAAAGTCAAAAGTGAAATTGCCCAATTGGTCGGAGAGCCTTTTAGTTGGTCGCAGCGTTTGAAAATGAGAGGTATTGGTTCGCCGCGTTTCAATTTAATCAGGGCAAGCGTACCGATTGAAGCCTTGTTGGCTGTTGATAACCGCAGGTGGCATTGTAACATAGAGTTGCGTCCTGCCGGAATTATACTCTCCTTTCGGTCGCGCCTCGAAACGTATGCATGGATAGTTCCATATCGTAGTTTGTACCTGCATAAGTCGGAGGGCTATCTCACTTTGCATTCCAATCAGTATTTTGTTCGTTTGATGTGGGACGATTATAACAAAAGTGCGCAAAAGTTTTTAGCTAAACTACTTACATTCAAAGCTCAAGCTCAAAGCGAAGATGCTATGCCAGCCTAAGATGAAACGCTATGATACACGACAAAAGATAAAAGTGTAATTTTGGCAAACAAATGATTCTGTATGCTTTTTTCGCAGGTAATTGGTCAACATTCGGTCAAACAAAAACTTATTCAGTCGGTACAGCAAAACAGGGTAAGTCATGCCCAGCTTTTTTTAGGAAAGTCAGGCTCGGGAAGTTTGTCTTTGGCATTGGCTTATGCGCAGTATATCAATTGCAAAGATCGCTCCAAAACAGATAGCTGTGGTGTGTGCCCCTCTTGTGTAAAGATGCAAAAGTTGGCGCATCCCGATTTGCATTTTGTGTTTCCGACTACAACAAATAAGAAAGTGAAGAAAGACCCGGAATCGGAGCTTTTTATGGAAGAATGGCGTTCGTTTTTGATCAAAAACAAAGGGTATGGAGGCGATCAGGATTGGTACGAACATCTTGATGTGGAGAACAAACAGGGAACCATTTTTGTACGCGATGCCAGCACCATCATGCGCAAGCTAAGTCTTAAGTCGTACGAAGCCGAATACAAGGTGATGATTATCTGGATGGCCGAAAAGCTGAATGCGCAGGCTGCAAACAAATTGCTCAAACTACTGGAAGAACCACCCGAAAAAACACTTTTCATTCTTGTTGCCGAGCAAGCAGATCAGCTTTTAACCACAGTGCGTTCGCGAACTTATTTGATTAAGATCCCTAAAATTGATCAGACCGATTTGACGGCGGCTGTTTGCAATACTTTCGACTGCCGTCAGGCCGATGCCCATGATGCAGTGATGATGGCTGATGGCAGCTGGCCGATGGCACAACATTACTTTAAACATGCCGAAGACGAGAAATACAATTTTCAGGTTTTTCAGCAATGGATGCGGCTATGCTTCAAGGGTGCTATGATTGAATTGATTGACTTTGTTGACACCCTCCGTCCTTTAGGCCGCGAAAAGCAAAAAGCTCTGCTGGCTTATGGCTTGCAGGTTTTTCGTAATTCGCTCCTGGCAAACAACGCGCTCATGCAGCTTGTCATGCTTCCGGAAGAAGAGAAAACATTTAATAAGAATTTCGCACCTTTCGTACATCATGCTAATATGCTTTCGATGGTCAGCCTGATGGAGGAAGGCATAAGGCAGATCGAGCGAAACGGGTATGCCGCACTTATCTTTATGGATATCAGCCTCAATATGATGAAGCTACTGAAGGTGAAAGCAGAAAAGGCCGTTTAGTAAATACGATGTAAATCGTTTAATGCATTAGATTCTTGCAAATTATCAATTATTCCGGATTTCAGCTTTCGGCTGCCTCCTCGAATTTGTTTTATCTTTGCCTGACAAACTATCTGTAACTTAAACTCAATATATAATTCCATGAATGATGATCAACAAGCGACAGCGGCAGCCAGTTTTATGCCAAGAGGCTGTTGCAGGGCACCCAGAGTATATAATCCCAAAGACCGTATTTTTCAACACAGCTGCTGCAAACTAGATGAGCACAACTGGTTGAAGGATTATCAAAACCCGGCTAAAAAGGAAGGACTTCAGATAGCAGAAGTTCGGTTTAAAAACGGCCGTAAGGATTTTTTTAGTTACACACCAGATCTTGAGCTGAAAGAAGGGGAGATAATTGCTGTGGAAGCCGCTGCAGGCCATGATATTGGCATAGTTACCCTTGTTGGCGAAATCGTTGAACTCCAGATGAAACGCAAAAAGGTGAACCTGCCTTCCGAAGGTCTTAAAAAGGTGTACCGCCATGCCAAGCTTTCTGATGTGGAAAAATGGGTTGGTGCCATCGAGCAAGAGGAACATACCTTGTTTCGCAGCCGTGAAATAGCCCTGGATCTGAATCTTGAGATGAAGATGAATGATGTTGAATACCAAGGAGATAAGACAAAAGCAATTTTCTATTATACCGCAGAAGACCGAGTGGATTTTAGGGAACTGATCAAAAGGTTAGCAGAGGAATTCAGGATTCGGATTGAAATGCGTCAGATCGGGATGCGTCAGGAAGCCGCGAAGCTTGGAGGTATTGGAAGCTGTGGTCGTGAGTTGTGCTGTTCGAGCTGGATGTCGGAGTTTCATTCGGTAAGCACTAATGTAGCCAGGCTTCAGCAATTGTCGCCTAACCCACAGAAACTTGCCGGACAATGTGGTAAACTTAAGTGCTGCCTTAACTATGAATATGAAGCCTATGTGGACGCCCTGAAAGCATTTCCGGATGATCGCACGGTGATTAAAACCCAGAAGGGAGATGCCTATCATCAGAAAAGCGACATCTTTAAAGGTTTGATGTGGTATGCCTATGCCAACGACCGAAACAACCTGATGGCCATTCCGATTGAAAAAGTAAAGGAATTGGCAGAGGGAAACAGAAAAGGAAAGTTGCCCGAAAAACTGGAAGATTTTGCATTCATGAAAGAACAGCAGGCCAATGATGATTATGGAAACGGAAATAATGATCCGCAGTATTATAATTATGAGTAGAAGTATGTTAAGGTTAAAATTCCTTGTCGTATTTGTTTTATTTCTAATGCTATTTTCAGGCTGCAGGCAAAATGTGCTATTGGACGATAATCTGGCTGTTGATGCCAAAGGCTGGGACTATCGAAACAGAGCTGGTTTTGAGCTGGTTGTGGACGATACTATGGCACTTCATGCCTTTTATTTGAATGTGCGCCAAAAAGAAACTTATCGCTATAGCAATCTGTACGTTTTTTTGCATACAAGTTTTCCCAATGGAACTATCACTCACGATACCATCGAATGTGTTTTGGCAAGGCCGGATGGTAAGTGGCTTGGGAAAAGTTCGGGCAACTACATCAGTAACCAAATACTTTTAAACGAATCTTTGCGTTTTCCATTGTCAGGCCGGTACCGGTTTGAAATCGAGCAGGCAATGCGTGAGGAAAAATTGCAAGGCATTACCGATATTGGCATTCGAATAGAAACCTTAAAATAAGTCGTACACCGTGAACGAGTCCGAACAGAGAATATCAACCGAAAACAAAACCTGGTTCAACTACATCTTCAAACTTTGGCTGTTGTTTTTTATTGGGTTGGCTGCGGTAATCTTATTCTTTTATGGCATAACGAACGAATGGTTTGGTGAAATGCCCAGCTTTGAAGAGCTCGAAAACCCCGAAACCAATCAGGCTTCGCAGATTTATGCAGCTGATGGTGCTGTATTGGGTTCTTACTATATCGAAAATCGCTCTAATGTTCGTTTTCGAGAGCTCTCACCGGATTTGATTAATGCCTTACTGGCTATCGAAGACATACGTTTTGCCGAGCATTCTGGCATTGATGAGCGTGCTTTGTTGCGTGTGGCATGGGGTGTGCTTACCGGAAATAGCAAAGGTGGCGGAAGCACACTTACTCAGCAATTAGCCAAGAATCTTTTTCCCAGAGATGAAAACCTAAGTACTATTCAACTTGTAATCCGAAAATTTCAGGAATGGGTAACGGCCACCAAATTGGAGTATAATTATTCCAAAGAGGAAATCATAGCGATGTATCTCAATACGGTAGCCTATGGAAGTCAGTCGTTTGGCATCAAATCTGCATCCCTTACTTTTTTTAATAAACTGCCTGATTCGCTATTACTCGAAGAGGCTGCCTTGATGGCTGGTGTAGTGAATGCCCCAACACGTTACAGTCCGGTTCGTAATCCGGATAACGCCTTGAATAGACGTAATCTGGTTTTACTAAAAATGGCTGATTACGGATTCATCACCAACGAAACTTATGATTCAGTGAGTCAGATTCCTATTGATATGTCCAATTACGGTATCATGGATCATGCCAGCGGACAGGCTACTTATTTCAGGGAGTTTTTGCGTGGAGAATTGCACGAATGGTCAAAACAACATTTTAAGGCTGATGGCACACCCTATAATATATACAGAGATGGCCTGAGGATTTACACAACAATCAATTCGCGCATGCAACAATATGCCGAAGAAGCAGTGCGCGAACATATGGCACTCGATTTACAACCTGCTTTTTTTAAACATTGGGAAGGTTATTCAAATGCACCCTTCGTTTTTCCTGAAAAGGAAGCAACAGAGGAAGTTGAGAAGATACTCAAACAAGCTGTTCGGCGCTCAGACCGTTACCGATTGCTCAGAAAAGCCGGCCTTAGTCCTGACTCGATTAAACGTTCTTTTAGTACACCAGTCAGAATGCGTGTTTTTTCGTGGGACGGTCCAATTGATACGTTGCTAACACCCATGGATTCTATCAGGTATTATAAATTCTACCTTCAGGCCAGCTTACTATCAATTGACTCGCACACAGGATTTGTGAGGGCCTATGTGGGTGGAAATGATTATCGGTTTTTTCAGTATGATCATGTAACACAGGCACGAAGACAGGTTGGTTCTACTTTCAAACCATTTCTTTACACACTTGCAATGCAGGAGGGTGAGTATTCTCCATGCTACAAAGTGCCAAATATTTCCTATAACGTTCAACTTTATGATGGCACCTTTTGGGAACCCCGAAATTCGTCAAGCGACAGGATTGGTGAGGAAGTAACCCTAAAATGGGCACTTGCCAATTCAAATAACTGGATATCAGCATATTTGATCAAACGTTTTTCGCCTCAGGCAGTGATTCAACTAGCCCGGAAGATGGGAGTTACTTCGCCAATAGATCCGGTGCCGGCTATTGCGCTTGGCACCCCCGACCTGAGCCTGTATGAGATGGTGGGTGCGATGAATACTTTTGCTAATCAGGGTGTGTATGTAAAACCGATTTTTATCACGCATATCGAAGACAAGAATGGCAATGTGATTGAGCGTTTTGTGCCCGAAAGGAATGAAGTGTTGGATGAAGTATCGGCCTATAAGATGATCGAATTGATGAAAGGGGTTGTTGAATCGGGGACAGGAGTTCGATTACGGTATAAATATGGGTATAACAATCCGATAGCCGGAAAAACGGGTACTACACAAAATCAAAGTGACGGCTGGTTTATGGGAATCACACCAGATCTCACAACAGGGATATGGGTTGGAGCCGAAGACCGGTCTGTTCATTTCAGGACAATCAAGTTGGGGCAGGGAGCCAATATGGCCTTGCCAATCTGGGCCTTATACATGAAAAAAGTGTATAACGATCCTTCGCTCGGGATCAGTCAGGGCGATTTCAAAAAGCCATTGACAGATGTTTCAATAGAGTTTGATTGTGATAAATACGATGCACAACAAGCACTTAAAGACCGTAACCAACAACGTCAGTTTGAAGAGGATTTTTAAGGGCTGATTTTTTTTATCCGCAGTTCATCAAAAAAGACGGTATCCCCGGTTTTATTCCACAGATACACGCGGTATTGACGATGGCCTGCAGTATCCGGAATTGTAGCCCGAAAACGAATTTCGCCCCAGCCCATACTGTCGGTTTGAACCACCTCTTCCTGCTGAACATAATAGGTTTTGGGGTTGGGAGCAGTAAATACCAGTGCTGCCCGGGCATCAACTGGCTTCTTCCAAACACTCACCTCGTATGTTTCGTTTGCTATAGCCCAAAAATCAATTCTTCCGGCAAAGCGATTATCCCTATGTAGTATTGTTGAGTATTGCCCTTCTCTATATTCAAACTTGCTTTGTGTGTTGGGCGAACTGAACGCATAACGTCCATCTTCAGCCAGAAATTTATTCTTATGCTTGTTTAATCTTTCAAAACTCGTATAGGCTTCCGGGCCGATAGTATGACGTACTTTTGGCAATACCACATATTTTCCTGCAATAAGCGAATCGTAATCCATGGGTTCCAAAAGCTCGTAAAAGGCCAGATCGGCACGAAGTTTACCAAAATTATGCCAGTAGGCAGCTCTTGACATTTCGGCAAAGTGAATAGCCCCGTATTTATATTGAGCGGTTTGAAAAAGATTCCATCCGGCCAAAACAAGGATGAGAAATTGCATTGCTAAATAAATTAATCTCTTTTTTTTGCTTAAGTAACTTAGCCAGGAGGCTAATCCAAAACCCATCAGGGAATAGGTATCAATAAGTGGCCTTGCACCAAAACTACCCCCATAAGTCCAGTCCCACCACGAAAATATAACCCATAAATTGAGGGGTACAAAAACCCAAATTGCAATACTAAAAGCTTTGAAATTTTTTCGGAGAAGAAATAAACCCATCAGTGCGAAGATCATCACAGGTGTATAAACCAGCCAACCTTTGCGATAGCTGAATAAGCCACGCAAGATTTGCGGATTATCAAAGAAAAAACCTTCCCTTCCGTAGGAATAGAAAAACCAGTTTCCGGTATTGTACTTCCAAAAAAGCATTTGTGGAAATACTACAATAAATGTTGCCAAAACCATGAGTAAAATGAACTTCCACGACCTAAATAATAGCAGCATACGATCTTTGATGCTATTGATATCGTAAAGCAAAAAGAAAATGATGATCAAAGCATTGGTAGGTCGTATCAAACTGATTAAGCCATAAACCAACCCCAATAGGATTGTGTTTTTAATGCCTGGCAATTGATACCATGAAATACTGAGTGCCACAAAAAACACAATCAGGCTGAAATTGTACGCGTGCGACATTGCAGATTCCTGGGTTGAGTAGAAGAAAAGGTTTGTTCCCAAAAGCAAAGCAAATAGCACCCAGGCGGTAACTTTTTCATTTACATTTCTGAGAAGGATTTTACGCAAAACAAAAGCAGCTGTGACCACATAAAAAAGTGCACCAAAAAGCAGGAAAAATTTGTAGGGTGGTGAATAGCCATGCATTGGTGCATCGGTGATCCATGCTGTCAGATGACCGAGAACAAAGAATGGCAGATAAAGTATTGCCAAACCCATAGTCATTTTTTGATAATGACCACCATCTTGAGTTTTGTTGTTGTATATCTTACCTTTAAAAAAAGCCGGATCTATATCAATAAAACTAAAGCTGAGATCATGAAATATTAATGCAGCCGGAAGGTAGCTGTAATAACTGATCACATCGTGAATCACTACGTTGCCATCTCTTTTCCATTGGTTACTCTTAAGATTTACCCAAATAATTGTAATAATAAATAACCAGATAACTAATTTTGAAGGTTGGATACTTGATCCGAATTTTTCTGCTATTAATTCTGACTTAAGAAAATTTTTCATATCTGGAAATGTTTGGGCAAAGATGGAAAAAATATCCAATTTAAAAGTAATGTCTCATCGAGCATATGATGAACCACATTCAGCCTTAAGCTTGTTCTGAAACCAATTTTGCATAGATTTACAATCTTTCAATGATGTTGGAATGCGTGGTTGCATTTTGAAATGGTGAAGTAGCAATCAAGAAATTGTCCTGTATTTTTAGTTTAAACAGATTTGCATCTTATCGCAAAGCTGTCATCGATTTATCGTAATTTAGCCCCAAAATCAGGACTTATGCGCATACTTTTTGTTTTATTATTAATGAGTTTCACCATTCTGATTAAAGCTCAGGAACAACATGAACTGCATCAGCAGTTGACTAATGAGCGATTTGAAACTTTACGAAAAATTCTCGATTATCGCTTTAAGGGTGGTTCTGGCGAATTTGAACGGGTGATGCTAAGTATGGTTGAATACACCCCTGAAGCCCGAAAAAATTGTGTTGTCGGGACGATGATCCTGATGTTTACTGTTAGTTGTGACAATACTTTAGGGGAGTTAAGCCTCAGAAACCCGCTACATCATGGGCTCAACGAACAAGTGCAGGAATTTTTGAAGTCAACGGATGGCATGTGGAACACCTGCCAGAACGAAAAATACACGCGCTTTGAAGTGCCCGTATTATTTACGCTCGAAGGCACCGAAACTTCGGCCCGGGGTTTGATTACTGTTGTAGCTGAAGATCCTGGCTTTACTTGCCGTAGCGATGCCTGGCATATTGATCGGTATGAGAAATTTAAAGAAAAAGGCCGAACCAAAAAAGCACTTGAAATGTTGGATTTATTGATCCGACGCGATCCATACAATAACAGTTATTACGAACTCAAGCGGCAGCTGCTTGGCGCTGAAGCAACAGAATAAAATATGCTTGATTGGTTAAATCAGATAGATACCAGCTTGTTTCTTTTTTTGAACAGCCTCCATGCCGACTGGTTCGATCCGGTAATGATATTTTTTTCAGGAAAACTTACCTGGATTCCCTTTTACCTGGTTTTACTTTATTTGATTATTCGTCAGTATAAATGGCAAAGCCTGATTCTATTACTTTTTATTGCTGCCTTGATCAGTTTGTCGGACCAACTTTCGGTAAGGGCTTTCAAATTCGTTTTTGAAAGGCCAAGGCCATGTCATGAGCCTGATTTGCAGCCATTAATATATTTGGCTCTGGGGAGATGTGGTGGTGCTTTCGGGTTTGTTTCTTCACATGCTGCCAACAGCTTTGCTATGGCTGGTTTTGTATGGTTTTTACTAAGAGGCGCGTACCCATATATTGGCTGGGTTTTGTTTCCATGGGCCGCTGTTGTTTCTTACAGCCGCATTTATCTTGGTGTTCATTATCCCGGGGATATCATGGCTGGAGCCTTGCTTGGCTTGGCAATTAGCTGGTTGGTTTGGCAAATCTATCGCAGAAGCTGCGGGGCTGGCAGGGCCTGCTGAGTTAGCGATCGGAAAAGGAAATAAATACAGAAGTGTTTCTCTTTATCCCTAGCAAAGAAGAGGCTTTACCTTGATTGATAGCTATTTCGAGCATTCCATGCGAACCAAAAAGTGCCACCAGATCGGCCACTTCAACATCCTGATAGCCCTCGCTGATTTTACGAATGCGATAGCCTGAGCAGTAAATTTCAAAAGGTCTGTTCTGTTTGATTGCTTTGAAAGTTTTGGCATTGATATTCGTAATCAGGTTTTCGTAAGCATCTACATGTATCACCATGCCTTTTATTGAATCAGCTGTGGTAGCAGGCAGAAATGGAAGCCGTTTGTTCAACTCTTCGCGCTGAAAGCCCAGATCGTGAAGCGGAGTGCCTTTGATTAATTGAACAGCAGCTTTTACAAAACGGTCGCGCGTACTAAAAGTGTAGAAATCCGAATCGAGCGGGATATCAATTTCAATAATTGCTTCGGCTTCTTCATCTTCCAGTATCATCGAAAAAATACCGGTATCGGCTCCAACAAAATATTGTCCAAAGGCTTTTACAATGGTGTGGGGAGTTTCTTTCGACTCTTCACTGTTTATGCCAATTAAATGCACCGTGCCCTGTGGAAAACTTCTAAAACACTGCTGAATTGTAAAAGCAGCACTCTCCACATCAAAAGCAGCAATATGATGGCTGATATCAACAATATTAACATCGGGTAATTGTGCTAATATAGTTCCTTTAACAGCAGCCAGATAGTAGTCTGAAGTTCCCCAATCGCTTGTTAATGTTATAATTGCCATGCTTTAGATTTCATCATGTTTATCAGGACAATCTGCCTGATAAGTATCTCACTGCCTCGTGCAAAGATATTGATTTAGCAATGAACTCCATCATGCTTTTTTAATTTTCAAAGCTTGTTATGAAGGTTTTTTTACGCATATTTGAATAAAATGATGCTAAGTTTACGGGGCGGATGCAGATGCCTTTTAATTCTTGAATATCTTTGCCAAACACTAAATATGCATATGTTAAGAAACGCCTATGAGCGAAAGAATTATCCAGGTCGAAAATGTTAGTCCGATCGACCTTTATGGCCCATCGGATATATTTTTAAATCAAATCAAATCTTATTTCCCTAAACTAAACATCATTGCGCGGGGAGATTTTTTAAAGGTAATCGGCGATCCGGCTGAAATAGCTGTTTTTAGCTCTCGCTTTGAGTTGCTGATGGTGCATTTGGAACGTTTCGGTAAAATTAATGATCAAACAATTGAGCAAATCATGCGGGGAGATGCCGATCAACAGACTACTTCGCCGGTTACAAATGGCGATGTGCTGGTGCATGGCCGAAGTGGATTATTGGTGAAGGCTATCACGAGTAATCAAAAACGCATGGTGAAAGCGAGCGAACTAAACGACTTAACTTTTGCCATCGGGCCGGCCGGAACAGGAAAAACATACACAGCCGTGGCACTGGCAGTGAGGGCACTCAAAAACAAACAGGTGAAACGGATCATTTTAACGCGTCCGGCAGTGGAAGCAGGCGAAAACCTGGGTTTCCTTCCGGGAGACCTGAAAGACAAACTTGATCCTTATATGCAGCCACTTTACGACGCGCTGCGTGATATGCTTCCAACACAAAAACTGCTTACGTATCTCGAAGATGGTACAATCGAAGTGGCACCATTGGCTTTTATGCGGGGACGAACCCTGGATCATGCTTTTACCATTCTTGACGAAGCTCAAAACGCCACCCAAAGCCAGCTCAAGATGTTTTTGACCCGCATGGGGAAAGCCTCAAATTTTATTGTAACAGGTGATATCACCCAGATCGATTTGCCTCCCAAACAGCCTTCCGGACTGCTTCAGGCGATGAAAATTTTGAAAGACGTGAAAGGAATTGAATTTATTATGCTGGACGAAAAAGATGTGGTTCGTCATAAGCTGGTCACAACGATAATCAAGGCTTACCAGCAACACAGGGAAGAACAATCCGATCGGACCGAAAAATGAATATCAATATGAAAAACGCACTGCTCACGACAAATTTTCAGTTTCCGGGACAAACAAAGTTTTATCGCGGCAAGGTTAGGGATGTTTATACGATAGAAGATAAATTTCTTGTGATGATTGCCTCAGATCGCATCTCGGCCTTTGATGTGGTGCTTCCCCGTGCAATACCTTATAAAGGTCAGGTATTGAACCAGATAGCCGGATATTTCCTGGATGCCACTGAAGCTATTGTACCTAACTGGAAACTAGCCTCACCAGATCCGGTGGTTACTATTGGCCGACTTTGTAAGCCTTTTGCAGTGGAGATGATTGTTAGAGGATATCTGAGCGGGAGTGCCTGGCGAACCTATAAAAAAGGTGTCCGCGAGATTTGTGGTGTTGACGTACCAGACGGGCTTCGCGAACATCAGCGCCTGCCCAAACCAATTATCACACCTACAACAAAGGCTGCCGAAGGCCACGACGAAGATATCAGTCGGGAAGATATTATCAGCAAAGGAATAGTGAGCGAATCAGACTATCAGAAGCTTGAAGAGTATGCCTTGGCACTTTTTGAAAAGGGAACCGAAATGGCTGCCAGGCAAGGCCTTATCCTTGTCGATACCAAATATGAGTTTGGCAAAGCAGAGGATCAAATTTTGTTGATTGATGAAATTCATACACCTGATTCGTCACGCTATTTTGTGGCAGATGAATACCAGCAACGCTTTGAAGCAGGAGAGGCACAAAAGCAGCTATCAAAGGAATTTGTGCGGGAATGGCTGATGGAAAATGGCTTTCAGGGACAAGCCGGACAACAAGTGCCGGAAATGACAGATGATTTTGTTCAAAGAGTAAGTTTGCGCTATATCGAATTGTATGAGCTGGTTACCGGACAAAAGTTTGTTCCCGCTGATAATTCTGATCTGAACAAGCGAATCGAAACGGCTGTTGCAGGTTTTTTGAAAATCCACCACTAAGAACTCACCTTATCAGATGACTTTTTGTTCGTAAGCGTACAAAATCGTACGCTTTTCGAACACTTTTTTGGTTTTTTTGTTGTAATAAAAAGCGATGTAAATATTAGTAAAATAAGAATATACAAAGTTTGGCACGATAATCGTTATATCATTATCAAACATTTTGAAATTTACAACAATAAAATATAAAGAAATGAAAACTACAGGAATTATCGCAGCAATAATCTTTCAGTTGGTAAGTGTAAATTTGATTTCAGCGCAATGGCAACTCAATGGCAATGTAAATATTGAAGCTTATGTAGATGATATTCCATTTAATACGGCTGAGGTAGTAAAGAATTATTACGATTCAACTGGTTTATTGCAGAAATCAGATCCGGAAGCTTTTGTTGATGATATCCCTTTTAATACTTCAAAAGTGGCTGCAACTTACAAAGCTGAACAGGCAATGAATGTTAGGTTTGTGATGAAAGAAGAAGCTGGAATTCAGGATATTCCGTTTAATACCGAAGAAATTTCACATAAGTTCGAAACGAATAAGTCAGCAATTTTCCGTTATGAGCGGATAAGCAAATAAGACTTTTCATAATGAGTGATTTTGGTTAGTACTTTAATTGGTTTTGGTTAACTAAAAAGCAGCCCTGTGTTTCGGGCTGCTTTTATTAATCCAATGCATTAAGCAAATGAAGCAATTCTGCTGACTTATTAGGATTGCCTGATAAAGAATAGCTCTCTGACAATCCTTTGATGAGGCGGATAATAATAGCTTTATTGGAGCAGGGTGCATAAAAGGCTTCTTTAGGTTCTAACCTTAATTGTTTCACATAAAGATCAATTTCATTTTTAGTAAAAATAGCTCCTTTATTGAAAGGGTTGAGGTAAAAAATCACGTCATCAGCTGTTTGTTCTGTTTTTAGCTCGTCTGAATAGGCCAGAATAAAATGCTTGGGCAAGTCAATTCCGTAGATTGGAATACGCATGCTTCGGGCGATGATGATATAAAAAATACCCAGAGAAAGCGGATTTCCTTTGCGACCTTCCAGCAGATTTTTAAGATAAAAATTTTCGGGCAGATGGATGTTGGTAGTATTTCCGCTGAAACGGTTGACATCGTAAATAGTATGGTTGAGCACTTTGATTTTTTCGAGCGGGGTGAGGTTGTTGTTGAGCTCAAGCCATACTTCCTGAACAATGCGACCTACCTCACGTGTAAGCTGATCAACATTCAGATCGGGATATTGATAGCGTGTTACGATCAGATAACCACGCAACAAATCTTCGTAGCCAAAATTAGCCCATTCGTGCAGCTCGGCATACAAACTTTCCTGTTGAATTTGATGGATCAACTGAATGATCCGCTGTTGAATAGTATCATCAAAAGCCTTTTCCCATGCCGATTCGAGCGGTAGAATGGCAGCAGTTCCATACGAAAGAATATGCGATTTGATATGGGCATATAGTTTTTCGTCCGGCTCATCAACCAAACTGATCAAAGCCTGAAGTTCTGCTATGTCTTTCATTGCTGATTTCATGACCTAAAATTACAACAAAAATCCTGCCTTTTTGGTTCTATGTCAGTTAGGATTTAAAAAATGTCCTTTATTCATAAAAGTGCATCAAAGTCATGTATTCAAATGCTTTGGGGGGCATGAAATATGAGATGTTTTTACCTACTGAAACAGCCCTGCGGATAAAACTTGAAGAGATTTCTATTTCCGGTGCATCAACCAATTGAACGGAAGGATGTTTCAAGTGCTGGCCTCCAGTAAATCTGCTGCGGGGATAAACAAGCAATCGGTAATTTTGCATCAGCATTTCAAAGTTTTTCCATTTGTGAATACTTTCCAGGCTGTCCATACCACAAATCATTGAGAATGCTGTGTTAGGATGCCTTTCGCTAAGGCGCGTAAGTGTGTCGATGGTGTACGAAGGCTGTGGCATCCTGAATTCAATATCGCTCACCTCAAAACGCGGGTCGTCGTCAATAGCTTTAATCACCATATCAAGCCTGTGATGATCCTGCAAAAGACTTTTCTTTTCTTTCAATGGATTATGCGGCGAAACGATAAACCAAACTTTATGCAGATCAGTAAATTCGACCATATAATTGGCCAGCATCATATGACCGATATGAATAGGATTGAACGATCCGAAAAAAAGACCTATACGCTCGGGTATCATGTTTTAAAATGTTAATATCACTTTTCCGGCCGACATATTTCCCAGGTATGTTTTCAAGGCCGTTTTTATTTCTGTCAATGGAAAAGCAGCTTGTACAGCGTTTTTAATTTTGCTTGTAAGAATGATTTCAGTTAAAGTATTTTGGGCAGTTTCAAAAGTGAGGCTGTCCGTTTCTGCCATCCAGTCATTCAAATTGAAACCGGTGATCATTTTGTTTTCAAAAATCATCCCCAGAAGATCAATAGCTGAAAGAAATTTGTTTGAAAGTCCGTCGTAGATTACAATTTCTGAATCTGCTGGCATAGCATTAAGCAGATTGCGTGTAGCAGGACCGCCAACTGCATCAAAAGCCGTGTTAGCCAGAAGTTTATGTGCCAGAGTTTTTAACTGAGCGGAAAAAGCCGTGCTGTTTTCAAGTAATACGTGTTTCCAGCCCGAAGCTTTTAACAGTTCGGCGGTGGATTGTTTGCGAACAACACCAATTACTTCAATCTGGTGCATGGAAGCTAACTGGTACAAAAATGAGGCAAGCCTGCTGCCGGCTGCATTCACCACAATGGCTTTGCTTTCGCGTTGCAGTGCAATTTCGCATAATCCCCAGGCCGTAAAAGAATTAACAAAAAACGTTGTGACTTGTGCGGCATCAAGCCGTTCGTCGGTAAGCAATACTTCGCCTGGCTTTGCATAAAAGTATTCGGCCCAGCACCCGTCTTTATTTTGTTGTGAGAAGCATGAAACTCGTTTGCCAAGCCATTTTTTTGCGTCCAGCAATTGTCCTGTTGCAACAATTTTTCCGCTGTCTTCAATACCCGGAACTGCCGGCACTCTTTTTCTGATTTGATAATTACCCTGCAAAAAGGCAATGTCTGACGGATTGATCGAAGCGGCCCCCATTTGTAGGAGCAATTCATCCGGCTCGGGATTGCGCAGTTTTTTTGTTACCGGCTTCAAACCAAGCATTGCTTTTACCACATTGGCTTGATCTAGTGCGTGTTCGATTGCTTTGTAAGTTGTCGGTAATTCAGCCATCCGATTTGCTATGCATTTAAAAATTCAGTAATGATTTTTGTTAATTCCTGCTGCGATTTTTCGAGTTGATCATTCACAACTACCACATCAAATCGATCAGCAAACCCCATTTCCCATTCTGCTTTTTCCAGGCGTTTTTTGATGCTTTCTTCGGTGTCGGTTCCTCTTTGTGTCAGTCTTTCTTTAAGTATCTGAATAGATGGTGCTTTGATAAAGATTGCCAAGGCATCATCGCCAAAATATTTCTTAATATTCAGCCCTCCAACCACATCCACATCAAAAACCACATGGTTGCCCGCAGCTCTTTTCGAGGCGATCTGATCGAGTAAGGTTCCGTAAAAAACATTGGGATACACCTCTTCATATTCCAGAAAAGCCTTTTCGGATATTTTTTTTCTGAATTCATCAGGCGATAAAAAATAGTAATCTTTTCCGTCTTGTTCGTTGGCACGTGCCTGGCGGCTGGTGGCTGATACAGAAAATGTTAGTCCTGCAATTTGTTCAAGTATATATTTTACCAGGGTAGTTTTTCCCGAACCGGAAGGTGCAGAAAATATCAACAGTTTACCTTTTTTATCAGCTTGCTTACTCATAAAATATTATAAAGTTGTTCTTTAATTTTTTCCAGTTCGTCTTTCATTTGAACCACCAGTCGTTGTATGCCTGCATGATTGGCTTTTGATCCGAGTGTGTTGATTTCCCGGCCAATTTCCTGGCTGATAAAGCCCAGTTTTTTCCCGGCCTGTTCTTCGGTCAATGTTTGAATAAAATAGTCGCAGTGTTGTTTCAGTCGTACTTTTTCCTCTGTGATATCAAATTTTTCGAGGTAATAAATCAATTCCTGTTCCAATCTGTTTTCGTCATATTTTACGGAGGCTGATAACTCATTCAGATTTTTGATAAGGCGCAGCTTTACGGTTTCAAGCCGTTCTGATTCAAGTGGTTCCACTTCTTTTAGCAGCATCTGAATGGTGGATATTCGCGCACTCAAATCTTGTTCCAGTACTTTGCCTTCGTTGCGTCTGAAATGGTCGAAAGCTGCAACTGCTTCTTCCAGACTTGTTGTTGCCAGGGCCAGCAGTTCTTCATCAGCTTCAGAATCATCGGTAGCAAAAATTCCGGGCATTTTCAAGAGGTAGGCAGCCATATCATCAGGAGGGTCAAAATTGAATGTTTCGGCCAATTTTTTCACTTGTTCGATATGAAATGCAGCAAGTTTTGTGTCAATCTGGCCTGCCAGATGACCGGCTGATTTATCAAAGCTTAACATCACTTCAATCTTACCTCTTTGAAGTTCCTGTGCCAGCATATTTCTCCATTCATATTCCATTTGTTTGAGAGCTGCCGGAAGCTTGAGATTGAGGTCGAGCTGTTTGCTGTTGAGTGCTTTTATTTCAACCTGAATTTTGATGTTTTCATGGCTGACAGTGGCTTTTCCAAATCCCGTCATCGATCTGATCATATCAATGCAATTTTGGCAAAGATAGCTATTCCGGTCAAAAATTGGGTTGACTTAAGTTTGCCGAAAGCTTCTATGATTTTGTAATGGGAAATGAGCAATATTTTTTTGTATCATTGCACTATAATCAAATGTTTTTGAAAAGAACACTACTAGTATTTTTTGCAATTAGCGTAATGTCAGCCAACTATGCAAATGATCATTTGCGTGTGATTGACAGTTTGTATCAATTACTCGACAGGCAACAAGGCGATCAGAGGATAGAAACCATGATTAATTTATCGGAAGCCTATCGGTTGATATCCTATGATAAGAGCTTGAAAACGGGGCAGGATGCAGTTAGTTATGCAGAGGCAGAAGGATTTCAACGCCTCAAGGGGAAGGTGTTAAAATCAATGGGAATCAGCGCATTTCAAAGTGACGATTATGAGCTTGCGCTTGGATATTATGATCAGGCCATTGTTGCCTATGAAAAAGCCAATGACCAGGCTTCAAAAAGTGCTGTTCTTAATAATATTGGCCTGGTATATAAAAAGATGGGAGATAGTGACAAAGCACTTGATTATTATCAGCAGGCATATGCTATTCAGTTCGAAATGAATGACACACAGGCTTATGCCTCTACCAGTAATAATATGGCAAGTTTGTATTATCAGCGTGGAGAACTGGACAAGGCTTTTGATACGTATTATCAGCTTCAGCTGCTATTTTTGAGCATGCAGGATAGTTTGCGTTATGCCCAGGTGACACATAATATGGCCAATGTTTACTGGCAGTGGGATCAGAATGAAAAAGCACTTCAACTCCTTGATGAAGCGGGCAGTATTTATCTTGCATTTAATGCGACACTCGATCTTTCAAGGGTTTTTTATACGCAGGGGCTCATTTATGCGTACGATTTTGGTGATTATGATAGTGCTCTTGAAAAGTTTAATCTAACACTCGATTTACGCGAAAAGCTTGGTAATCCTTATGGAACGGCTAATGCAATGATTAACGTAGCCAACATTTGGATGGAGCAGGAGCGTTATGAGGATGCCTTTGCTTTTTATAAGCGTGGACTAAGCATACACGAATCCATCGGACATACAGATGGAATTTTAATGGCTTATTATTATATGGGTTTGGCTAATCAAAAAATTGGGAAGTACAGTGAATCAAATTACTGGTTAGAAAAATGCCAGGCAAAATCCATCGCTGTCAATAGCAGACTTTATGAGGATGTGATTCTGGAAGCAAGGATGAGAAATGCTGCTGCAACAGGTAATTACGAAGATTTTCTGATGTATTTTGATCAGTTTGTCATTGCCAGAGATTCATTGAGTAATGCCTATAAGACACTTCAGAGCGTTGACGCTCAAAACAGAAATCAACTAAAAGAATTGGAAGCAAAGATTGATCAGTTGAATGAAACAAATAAGCAATACAGGAAAAGCTTAACTAATTATCAAAATTCGTTTTATGCCTTGCTGGGATTGTTGTTTTTGGTATTGGGTTATAGCATTTTGAAGGTGTTATTGTTTGCACTTAAAAGAACCAAAGCGAAAGCAACCAAAAAAGAAGAAAAGCTTCCCCATTTAAATTAAATAAATTTTGTTTTTTCGGACAGAATAGATAATTTTACAGCTTAAACCATCCGATTGATAAAAATAACAATTTCCAACTTTTGATGTTTAAAGTATTAATTATTGATAATGAGCAAAATGCTCGCGAAGTGTTATCACTACAACTTTTAAGATGGTGTAAGCAATCGGAGCTTATTGGTGTAGCCGATGGCGTTGAAACAGGGCTTGCACTTATAAAAGAAAAACAACCCGATATCGTATTGCTGGATATCAACCTGAATGATGGCACAGGTTTCGACTTGTTGCGAAGGTTAGAACAGATCCGGTTTAAATTGATTTTTGTAACGGCATACGATCATTTTGCCCTGAAAGCTATAAAGTTTAGTGCACTTGATTATTTACTAAAACCCATTGATCCTGATGAGTTCGACAGGGCAATGAAGAAGGCACTTTCAACGCTGGAATCGGAGAATCAAAACTTAAAATTGAATGCCTTTTTTAACAACTTTAAGTACATCAGTCAGGAAGCTCGCAAAATAGTTTTGCATACAGCCAACAGCATCTACCTGATTAATGTAAGTGATATTGTAAGATGCCAGGCCGAAAATAACCAAACCATATTTTACCTTTCGAATGGCGATCAGTTACTTACACCAAAAACACTTAAAGAATTTGATGATTTATTGTCGGGTTTTCAGTTTATGCGAATACATAAAAGCCATCTTATTAATGTCAATTATATTGAACGCTTCGATAAGCTTAACAATTACTTATTGGTGTTGAAGGATAAATCCGTTGTTCCGGTGGCAGTAAGACGCAAAAATGATTTATTGGAAAAGATTCAAAAATTGTAAGTTTGTAAATTTATTAAACTTTTAAATTGATTGATGGCATGAAACCCATCAAAGAACCATATCATCTTTTTGCCGATCCCATCCGGTATTACAATGCCATGCTCGACGATATTGAGGCGGCAAAGGATTATATCTATCTTGAAACCTATCGCATTGGCAACGACACTATTGGGATCCGTTTTAAGGAGCTGCTCATGCGTAAAGCAGCAGAAGGACTGGAAGTAAAAGTGTTGGTTGATTTTTGGGGCGGCTCGGCCATTAATAATCATTTTGCAGAAGACCTCAGAACTGCAGGCGTTGAGCTTCGTTTTTTTGAGAAGATAAAATTTAATACAGACCTCTTCACCAGAAGTCACAGACGAAACCATCGAAAACTATTACTGATTGATGATGAAGTATCTTATATTGGCTCCTCAAATTTAACAGCCTATAACCTCAACTGGCGCGAATCTGTGCTCAGGATTACCGGAAGTATTACGCTGGCATTTAAAAAAGTTTTCAAACAGGATTTTAAGATTTATAATACTTATGTTTTTACCAATAAGAATAATTATTTACGGCTGATTCATCATCAGGATTTTGAAATTGTGCGCGATATGCCCTCGATAACCAAACAGCGTATCATGCGCAAATACAGTTACCTGATTAAAAAAGCAGAACGATCAATAGTTATCGTAACGCCTTATTTTTTACCAGGTTATATGTTGCGAAAATTGTTGATGGCCGCATCAGAAAAAGGACTTGATGTAAAAATTATTATCCCCAAGCGATCTGATGTTGGATTGGTTGATATCCTTAGAAATAAATACATGGGTCAGTTACACCAAAGCGGCATACAGCTTTTGCTTTATCGGTCGCACAACCTGCACGCAAAATTATTATTGATTGACGACAAGGTTTTTAGCATTGGTTCTTCCAACTTTGATTATCGGTCGTTTCGATACATGTATGAAATAGTGCTGTTAGGCGAAGATAAAAGCATAACAAATCAGATCAGGAAGTTTATCTCGGATACCATAGAGAATACTGATCTGTTCGATTATGAACAATGGAAAAGACGGCCGATCATCAGTCGGTTTTTTGAATGGTTACTGATTCCATTCAGGCATTTGCTCTAATATTCAACAAACTACACAAGTTTTTTCCACAAAACTTGTGGGGCAAATATTTGGCCACTCCATTCATTTCCCTTACCTTTGTACAATCATTTGTTAGTAAATTAACAATCATAAATTTTAAAAAATATTATTATGATAGAAAAAATGACCTCGCAGCTGGCCATGGAATTGGAAGACAAGCATGGTGCTAATAACTATCACCCACTGCCTGTTGTTTTAGCCAAAGGCCAGGGAGCCCGTGTATGGAATGTTGAAGGAAAAGAATATTATGATTTTCTTTCGGCCTACTCAGCTGTAAACCAAGGCCATTGTCATCCAAAAATCATTGGCGCACTTACCGATCAGGCCAAAACTTTAACCCTCACCTCAAGAGCCTTTTTTAACGATGTGCTTGGTGTGTACGAAAAATTTATCACGGAGTATTTTGGATATGACAAGATATTGCCGATGAATAGTGGTGCCGAAGGCGATGAGACAGCTTTGAAGCTCTGCCGCAAATGGGCCTACGAAAAGAAAGGTGTTCCTGAAAATCAAGCCAAAATCATCGTTTGTGATGGCAACTTCCACGGTCGCACCATTACTGTGATCAGCATGTCAACCGATCCTGATGCAAGGGCAGGTTTCGGGCCTTATACACCTGGCTTTATTACCATTCCATATAACGACCTGGGTGCATTGGAGGAAGCACTCAAAGATCCCAATGTTGCAGGATTTTTGGTTGAGCCCATTCAGGGTGAGGCAGGTGTGTTTGTGCCTGATGATGGTTATCTCAAGAAAGCTTACGACCTCTGTAAATCAAAAAATGTGCTGTTTATTGCTGATGAAGTTCAGACCGGAATTGCCCGTACAGGAAAATTGCTGGCTTGCGATCACGAAGGTGTTCGCCCTGATATTCTGATACTTGGCAAAGCACTCTCGGGTGGTGTATATCCTGTTTCGGCTGTGTTGGCCGATGACGAAATTATGCTGACCATCAAACCTGGTGAGCATGGCTCCACTTTTGGAGGTAATCCTCTTGCCGCCCGCGTTGCTATTGCTGCCCTTGAGGTGGTAAAAGATGAAAAATTGGCTGAGAGGGCTGAGTATCTTGGGAAAATCTTCCGTGATGAAATGAAAAAGATCAATAGTGAGATGATCGAACTGGTTCGCGGAAAAGGCTTGCTGAATGCCATTGTGATAAAACCCAAGAGCGGGAAAACTGCCTGGGATGTTTGTGTAGAAATGGCCGAGAATGGTGTACTTGCCAAACCAACTCACGGACATATCATCCGTTTTGCTCCGCCATTGGTTATCACCGAAGAGGAACTGCGCGATGCGATTGAAAGAATTAAAAAATCCATCCTCTCTTTTGAGTAATGAAATTGAGGACAAAAAAAAAAGACCAGTCAGAACGACCGGTCTTTTTTTTGTTTGTTAGTATAATTTAGATTGCGTTAGTATAGTTCTTTGTCACTGCATCCCAGTTGATTACATTCCAAAATGCACTTACGTAATCCGGACGCTTGTTTTGATATTTTAAGTAATAGGCATGTTCCCAAACATCAAGGCCTAGGATGGGTGTGCCATGGCATTCAGCTACATCCATCAATGGATTGTCCTGATTGGGTGAGGAGCAAACTGCAAGGCTTTTGTCACTTTTTACGCAAAGCCATGCCCAACCGCTACCGAATCGGGTTTTTGCTGCGGTATTAAATTTTTCCTGCATGGCTTCAAAAGATCCAAAGTATTTGTTGATGGCTTCTGCCAACTCGCCCTGAGGTTTTCCGCCACCATTAGCCGACATGATCGTCCAGAATAAGCTGTGATTGAAATGCCCGCCCCCATTGTTGCGAACGGCCACAGGATATTTGCTGATGTTCTTCAATAAATCAGCAAAAGGCATGTCAGCCATTTCAGTGTCTTTTACAGCAGCCTGCAAATTGTCGAAATAGGCTTTGTGATGTCTGGTGTAATGAATTTCCATGGTCATGGCGTCAATATGAGGCTCCAGTGCGTCGTAAGCATAAGGCAATGATGGAAATTGTAAGTTTTTTACTTGTGTATTCATGATGTTTTAAACTTTTGGTTATGAATTTTTTTATTCAGAATTGATCTAAATAGTATAATCTAAACACCACAGAATTGATTTTGTTCAAGTGGTGGATTTCATAAAAAATCTTCTTGGAGATACTGCTATTTACAAATCAAAACTCTGCCACCAGTTTTAAATTGATTTGCCTGGGCGTAAGATAATTAGGGACAGCGTATTGCAAATTGTTAACGTCTTTTATCCAGATGTAGGAAACTGTATTGTTAACTTGCAACAGGTTGAACACTTCCAGACTGAGCCACATATTTTTAATGTGTTTTAACAGTGATTTTTCCTTATGTTGGGTGTGTTCACCTATCAATTGTTTGCTGAATCCAATGTCAACTCTTCGATAGTCGGGCATGCGTCGGGTTTGTTGATAGCGTTGTGAATTTGGTGGCCCGAAAGGCAGTTTGGTTCCATAAATCAAACGCAGATGAACTCTGAAAGTGGGATAGTTTGGAATATAATCCTGAAAGAAAACAGAGAATTGCAAACGTTGATCAGATGGTCGTGGTATCATTCCCGGAAAAACAGTTACAGTGTCGCTAACAATTTGATTTTCAGAAATCGGTGTAATACGTTTTCCATCTGTATTCACAAGGTATTGATAGGAATCACCTTTAACATCTTCTTCGGTTTTCATCAGCGAAAGGCTGGCCCAGCTTTCAATGCCCTTCACAAATTCACCATTTACTTTCAAATCGAGTCCGGTTGCATAGCCGGTTGCACTTTGATCTGCATAATACCTTATCCTCACATTATCAACTTCATAGGGGATAATATGGCTTAAGTATTTGTAATAAATTTCGGAGGTAAAAACGAAAGGACGGTTCCAGGCCATAAAATGAAGATCACTACCCAAAACCACCTGAAAAGATTTTTGAGAACGGGTATCCGGATATAAGGAGCCATCAAACATCCTTATTTCTCTGTAAAATGGAGATTGATTATAAACGCCTGTTGCAATCCTGAACATCATTCTTTTCTCCCAATTGGGTTTGTAGCTTAGGCTGGCTCTCGGACTAAATAAAAGCTCATTGGCATAGTCCCAGTAATTTGCTCTAAGTCCAGCTGTGAGCGTATATTCAGCTTCATTCCGATCCATGAAAGTCCAGGAATGTTGCACAAAGGCATTGGCATTTTTCCATTGTAATTTATTGTTGGCCCGGGCAACTTGATTCAATAACAAATCGGGTCGTGATGGCTGGGGATTGCTGATTTGATCCACAGGTCGGGGTAGTGTAAAACCAGCAGAATCAATCATTTCCCATTCATTCATTCGGTCGTCAATATCTTGCAACTGAAAACGGGCTCCCCATTTTAAAACATTACGATTTTTTACCCGGGTTCCCTGGTGATCTATATTGAGCACAATGGCATCAAAATAATTACGGGCATGATCAATAAAAGTGCCAACGCCCTGCGCCTGAGTTACATTTCCAAATTGCTCGCTGCCAAGCGATGTGTCCAGTTTACCTATCCAATACTGTCCCTGAATATCGTAAGTCTCAGTTTCAACTGTGCTAAATACAGATGCTGTAAGCCTCAGGTCAAGGTTTTTGTGCGGACGATGAATGAGCGCGAGTGCACCCATGCCCGTAGAATAATTATCTACTTCTTGGCCATCGAAATAAATATTCAGTCGGTAAGCTTCCTGAAAAGTTCCAAAATCGGTTTGCCTGCTTTCGGGAATGAGCTGATATTTGTTTCGGGAATAATAAGCCAGTCCATTTAGTTCCCATTTTGGGTTGAAGGTGTAGGTTAAAAAACTTTGAATGTCAGTAAAATCAGGCCGATAAGCTCCTTTTGTTTCCAAGGCGTTCAGGATGTATGAAGTTGTTTTGTAGCGGGCTCCCAGCAGGTAAGTAAACTTATTTTTACTTCCTTCAATATGCATTTCGGCTCCCAATAAACTCAGGCTCAACGAAGCTGCTGTTTCATCAGGACGCTTATAAGTGATGTCGAGTACGGATGAAAGTTTGTCGCCATATTCTGCGGCAAATCCACCGGCCGAAAAATCAATGGAGGATACTAATCGGGAATTTAAAAAGCTAAGTCCTTCCTGTTGTCCTGAACGAATCAGAAAGGGCCTGTAAATTTCGATGCCATTTACATAAACCAGATTTTCATCAAAATTGCCTCCCCGCACCGTATATTGTGAGCTCAATTCATTATTGGATGATACCCCGGGAAGTGTTTTTAACAGGTCTTCAATGCCACTGCCAACCGTTGGTAATAGGGCAGCCTGTCGTGGATCGAGCCGGATAAGGGTGCTGGTGTTCATCCGTTGATCTACTACCTCTGCTGCCGGCAAATTTGTGGAAACTGATCTTAATAAAATATCAGAGTTAATCGTTTCGCCTGTTTTAGGACGAATTGTAACTGATTGAGATTGATAGCCAATGAAACTATAGATCAGGTCGATGGTTGTATCGGCCGGAACTGTTAGTTTGTAAATTCCTTTGCCGTTGGTAGTAGTGCCACCGGGTAAGCCTTTCACAGCAACATTGGCCAGTTCAATGCCCCTGCCTCTTTCGTCTGTAATCTTTCCCGTAACAATGGCCTGTTGTTGAGCCATTACAAAGGTAGGAATCAAGAATAACAGCGATAAAAAGTGTGTGAAAATATGTTTCAATGGTTTAAAACTGTCTGAGATTATATTCACTTTAACCATTATAACTCTTATTGGACAAAATTATTTCGCTGTTTTTATTGGGAACCATAAAAAAAGCTGCTGCGAAAATATCACAGCAGCTTCAAATTCTTTTTATTTCCGGTTACCTACGGTAAAGGTGTCCTTTATCACTGGCATCTACCATAGCATTGTAAATCCCTTTTTTGTTGATGGTGCGCAATCCGGCAGCAGAAACTTTAAGGGTTACCCATTCTTCGAGCTCGGGCACATAAAAACGTTTGATGTGCAGGTTGGGCTCAAAAGTGCGTTTGCTCTTCTTATTGGAGTGTGAAACCTTATTTCCGGTGATCACTTTCTTTCCTGTTATCTGACAAATCTTTGACATGGCGCTTACAGTTTATAAATGGTAAAACCCCTCAAAAAGGGAGTGCAAAATAAGTGATAATTTTTGGATTACACAAACGCTTCTTAAAAAAAATATTACTTCATTGTAAATGAGTATTATGCGCTATCTTTTTGTGAAAAGAGCCATTATGAAACCGGTGAAGATACCGCTTCTGTTTTTCCTGAATCCGATCACAGAAATTGATTTAGCTTATTTTTAATCAGTCTAAATTATAAAGTTGTTTATTTTTGCCAGTTAATAAAGAAAAAATACATCAAATAACGCATATAAACTGAACAAGCTATGGTAATTGAAGCACAAAAAGTTGGCATCTTAAGTTATCAGATTAAAGTAAATAATGATTCCGGCGAGGTGCTGGAAGAAGCAACAATAGATAATCCCCGCACCATGTTGTTCGGAACGGGGCGTGTTATGCAAAGCTTCGAAAGTCGTCTTTACGGTTTGAAATCGGGCGACAGCTTTGATTTTGTGATTGAACCCGAAGAGGCTTTTGGCAATTTCAAAGAGGAGCTTGTAATGGATATTCCGATCTCGGCTTTTGTTGTTAAAGGCGAATTAAAATCCGACAAGCTGAAGGTAGGCAACACGGTGCCTATGATGGACAGCGAAGGCAATCCTTTTGACGGAAGGGTGATAGCCATAGATGATCAAACCGTTAAGATGGATTTCAATCATCCGCTGGCCGGAAAGGCTTTGCACACTTTGGGTCAGGTATTGAATGTGCGTGAAGCTACCTACGAGGAGCTTAATCCTGCACCATCAGGTTGTGGATGCGGCTCACACAGCGATAGTTGCTGTGGTGGCGGCCACAGTCATGAACATCACCACGAGCAGGAAACCGAAAGCTGTGGTGTTTGTGGCAGTGCCGATGAATATCAGACACAGGGAGTAGGCAGTTGTCAATGTCATTAAAAAAAAAGACCGGATTATAAGTGATCCGGTCTTTTTTTCTCCATCTGTTCATCCTGCATTGGGCAAGTTGCCCGATTAAAGCTTGCTGTCGCCTTTTTCTTCAATAAGCGGTGCGTTTTTAATTGCATGAATCAAAGCAGCTACACCAATTAATGCAAAGGATGAAATAACAATAATTGCGATCATGACAGCAAATTTTAGAACGTTTGTTAACTAACTATTTAATTAACGCTAACAAAACTATATTATTTTTTTTAAATAGCAAGTCTTTTTAATTTTAAGGCGTGATTTGGAACGAATCTAAAGTTTGATCAACGATCTGAGATGGCTTGCTTTGAATTGTTATATTTGCCTTGCCGAGTAAATTGCTATCGATTTAAAATACTGAAGTATGACTCCTTCACGCCCTGATCTGCTTAACCGCAAGTTTGCTTTCAACGATACCTCCTTCACCAGTCTGATGAGAAAGCGTATTTATCATGTGCTCTTGATTTCATCTGTTTATGATGCCTTTATCCTGGAAGAAGACGGAAGGATTGACGAGCAAATTTTTAACGAATATGTGTCGCTCAATCTGCGGTATCCTCCGGGTTTTATTCTTACAAGCAATCCTGATGAAGTTAAAAGCATCCTGAAAAACGAGAAAATAGATTTGGTGATTGAGATGTTAAGTGCCGAAGAAAAAAGCACTTATAAACTTGCCGAGCAAATCAAAGTCGACTATCCGGATATTCCGATTGTTGTTCTGACACCTTTTTCGCGCGAATTGTCGTTAAAGATTGATCGTAACGAGCTAAAAGGTATTGATTATGTTTTTAACTGGCTTGGGAATGCGGATATCTTACTGGCCATAATCAAATTGATTGAGGACAGGATGAATGCTGATCACGACATTGTTGAAGTGGGGGTGCAGTGTATTATTCTGGTAGAAGATTCGGTTAGGTTTTACAGCAGTTATTTGCCTAATATTTATAAGATCATTTTTAAGCAGTCGAAATCGTTTATGACCGAAGGCCTCAACGAGCACCAGAAAATGCTGCGTATGCGGGGTCGTCCTAAAATTTTACTGGCAACAACTTACGAAGAGGCTATCGATCTTTATAAAAAGTACAAGCAGAATATTTTGGGCATTATTTCGGATATTTCCTATATGCGCGAAGGAAAATCAGATAGTCAGGCCGGCATAAGGCTGTGCAAAGTGGTGAAGAAGAACGATCGGTATATGCCACTTTTACTGCAATCATCAGATGCCAAAAATGAGGAGATTGCCAAAGAGATAAAAGTGGGTTTTATCAATAAAAATTCTAAAACCTTATCGCTTGAATTGCGCCGCTTCATCAAGGAGTATTTTGCTTTTGGCGATTTTGTGTTTAAAGATCCCAAAACACATCAGGAGGTGATGCGGGCTGCTGACTTAAAGGCACTTCAGGAGAAAATATTTCAGGTTCCGAACAATTCACTTCAATATCATATCGAGCGAAATCATTTGTCGAAATGGTTGAGGGCACGAGCTTTGTTCCCGCTGGCTGATTTGTTTAAGATGTTTGCAGCAGAAGATTTTCAGGATAGCGACGACATCAAACGCTTTGTTTTTGATGCCATTGCACATTTCAGGCTCAACAAAGCGCGTGGGGTGATCGCTGAATTTAATCGCGAAAGCTTTGATGAGTACCTTTCGTTCACCCGAATAGGGCAGGGATCGATTGGAGGTAAAGCCCGTGGATTGGCTTTTTTGGATTCGCTTATCAAACGTAACAGGTTGAATGATAGATTCGAAGGTGTTACCATCGGAATTCCGCGTACCGTGGTGCTTTGTACGGATGTGTTTGATGATTTTATGGAAGAGAATAACCTCTATTCCATTGCTTTGTCTGATGAAGCATCGGATGAGGAGATTTTAAATAATTTTATTGAAGCCCGATTGCCATTTCGTATTCATGAAGACCTTTATACCCTGATTTCTGTAATCCGCAATCCGATAGCAATCAGATCCTCGAGCCTGCTCGAAGATTCACATTATCAGCCTTTTGCCGGAATTTATTCGACCTATATGATACCGGTAGTTGAGAATGATGAACGCACCATGATCAGGATGCTAAGTAATGCCATTAAGAGTGTGTATGCTTCGGCATTTTTTAAAGATAGCAAAGCCTATATGACGGCGACAAAAAATGTGATCGACGAAGAAAAGATGGCCATTGTGATGCAGGAAGTGTGCGGGAAAAGATATGATGAGCACTATTATCCTGCATTGTCTGGTGTGGCTCGTTCGATCAATTTTTACCCAATACCACCCGAAAAACCTGAAGATGGCATTGCAAATATTGCCTTGGGATTAGGCAAATTGATCGTTGATGGAGGACAAAGTATTCGGTTTTCGCCAAAATATCCCAACAAGGTTTTGCAAACCAGCCAGCCTGACCTGGCATTGCGCGAAACACAAAAAGTATTTTATGCCCTGAACCTTAATCCCGACAGTTTTCAGCCTACGGTTGATGATGCAGCAAACCTCCTCCGACTGAATGTGTCAGAAGCCGATAAAGATGATGTTTTGAGGATGGTTTGTTCCACTTACGATTTTGATAACCATATGTTGCGCGACGGGTATCATGAGGGCGGGAAGAAACTAGTTACATTTGCTAACATACTAAAGTACAATACCTTTCCGATCGCACAAATTTTAACTGAAGTGTTGCGTGTGGGGCAACAGGAAATGGGTAAGCCAATCGAAATTGAGTTTGCGGTGGAGTTGAATAAACCCAAAGATGTGGTGAAGATGTTTTTTGTACTGCAGATCCGACCGATAGTAAGTCTGAATGATTCCTTTGAAATTGACCTGGAGCAGATTAGCCAGGAGAAGTGTATCATCACGGCAGATCATGCATTGGGTAATGGATTGATAAAAGGTATTACCGATTTTGTGTATGTTAAACCAGCAGCTTTCAATCCGGCCAAAACAAGAGATATCGCTGAATTGGTAGGGAAGATAAATGCCAGATTTTTGGATGAAAACAAAAATTATATTTTGGTTGGTCCGGGGCGTTGGGGTTCGAGCGATCCCTGGCTGGGCATACCTGTAAAGTGGCCTCAGATTTCTGCAGCTCGTGTTATTATTGAATCGGGTTTGGAAAACTACCGTATTGATCCCAGCCAGGGGACGCATTTCTTTCAGAACCTGACTTCATTTGGTGTGGGATATTTTACCATCAATCCGTTTATCAAGGATGGTTTTTATGATTTGGAGTTTCTTAAGCAGCAGGAGGTTTTTTACGAAGATGAATATATCAGACATATTCGGTTTGAACAGCCTCTCAGTATTATCATTGATGGCCGAAAAAATCGCGGCATGATTCTAAAGCCAGGAGAAAAGGTTCCGATGGTAAAAAAAGCACAGTCAATAATGGATTAAACTACCATTTATTATAGTGGACTGCCTCAGCCTGCCATGGATTATTTGCTGGTTTGTACTCGGCAGCATAGCCAAGCGCAACCAGAGAAACGGGTAACATATTTTTTGGGATATGCAGCAAATCACTGATCTCCATCATTCTTTTCTCACGCGGATAAATACCCAGCCAAACACTGCCAATATCCAGCGAGGTGGCTTCCAATAATATATTTTGTGTTGCAGCAGCACAATCCATATGCAAATATCCTGTAACACTTTGTTTGGTGGTGTCTCCGCAAACCAAGATTGCTGCTGCAGCCTTGTTAAGCATTTTGCCATATGGATGAATCTGAGCCAGCCTTGCCAATAATTCAGTTTTTGTAATCACTACAAAGTGCCAGGCTTTGATATTATTGGCAGAAGGTGCAGCCATGGCAGCCTTCAAAATCTGACTGAGGGCTTCATCTGGTATGGTTTCTTCTTTAAATTTTCTGATGCTTCTTCGTTTAAAGATTAGTTTCGACATACCAGGGTTTTATTTGATCATATTTTCGGGAGCCAGGATTTTATCCAGTTCAGTCTTAGAGAGCAGTTCTTTTTCCAAGACTAATTCATAAACACTTCGACCACTTTCGAGGGCTTCTTTGGCAATTATGGTAGAGGCTTCATAGCCGATGTATGGATTAAGTGCAGTTACCAGTCCGATTGAATTTTGAACCACTTGCCTGCAATGTGCTTCGTTGGCCGTTATCCCATTAATGCAGCGGTTGGTAAGTACCTTCATGCCGTTTTTGAGCATCTCAATAGATTCGAATAGGCTCTGAACAATAACCGGTTCCATTACATTCAGTTCCAATTGTCCGGCTTCGGCAGCTAATGAAACGGTAAGGTCGTTACCAATCACCTTAAAAGCAATCTGATTGACTACTTCCGGAATTACTGGATTTACTTTTCCGGGCATAATAGTAGATCCGGGCTGCATAGGAGGGAGGTTAATCTCATTTAATCCTGCTCTCGGGCCACTCGATAGCAATCGCAGGTCATTCGACATTTTTGACAGTTTAACAGCCAGACGTTTCAAGCTGCCTGAATAACTCACAAAATCGCCTGTGTCTTGTGTGGCTTCTACCAAATTGCGGGCAAGTCTGATGTCCATTCCGGTGATGACGCGCAAATGCGGAATCACTTTTTCGCTGTATTTTGGATCGGCATTGATGCCTGTTCCAATGGCTGTTCCGCCCATATTTACTTCCAGAAATAAGGCGGCAGAACGATTGAGTTGCTGCACTTCTTCCTCAAGAGTAGCAGAGAAGGCTTCAAAAGTTTGACCCAGTGTCATGGGTACGGCATCCTGCAACTGGGTGCGTCCCATTTTGATGATCCTGGCAAATTCGCGACCTTTGGCATGCAAGGCCGAAATGAGTTGTTGTAATACAACCACCAGTTTTTCGTTGGCTTTAATCAGGGCAATTTTTATAGCAGTAGGATAGGCATCGTTGGTGCTTTGCGAGAGGTTTATGTGGTTGTTAGGATGGCAAAATTCATATTGCCCTCTTTCTTTCTCCATGATTTCCAGTGCCCTGTTGGCAATCACTTCATTGGCATTCATATTGGTTGAAGTGCCTGCGCCACCTTGTATCATATCTACAACAAACTGCGAATGAAAGCGATTATTGATGATCTCCTGGCAGGCTTGTATAACCGCTTTGGCAAGATTTTCGGGAAGCAGACCAAGGTCGAAATTGGCTTTGGCAGCCGCCATCTTTACCATGGCTAATGATTTCACAAAGTCCGGATAAAAGTTTAAGGTGATTCCGCTGATATTAAAATTTTCGAGTGCACGCAAGGTTTGGATGCCATAATAGTATTCGTAGGGCACATCTCTTTCGCCCAGCAAATCGTGTTCACGACGTGTTTTTCCTGATTCATACTGTGAAGTGATGTTCATGGCTTTGGCGTTGGCATATCGCATACGCCTTGAAACCACACGCGTGATATTAGATGAGATCGCCAGCGCGATAGAACCTGAGCTTTTAAACACTTCTTTCGAAAGTGTTAGCGCAACAGTGTCTTCCACGGCACGTGCCGAAGTGGAATGGGGCGAATCTTCCATCAGCGAGCCTTCACCCAAAAAGTCGAGTTTTCCGAAATATGTTATAATCTGTTCTTCGCCAAAAGCAGTGGTTTTATAAAGCTCCACCTTGCCCGAAACAATGAGAAAAATAAAGGTACGGGAGGTGTTTTCGGCAAAAAGAATGTCTTCTTTGGCATAATTAACTACTTCAGCCTTTTCGGCAATGGTATTGATTTCAGTTTCGTTTAAACCCCTGAAAAGTTCAATGTTTTTGATGAGTTGAATCTTGTCTTTTGTGTCCATGACATTTATTTGTTAATTATTTCACAAATATACATATTGTCTTTGTTACACTGTTCGAAAATGAGAGAAATTTTCGCAAATAATCGTTTCAAAACTGTTTAAAAAATGCTCGTATGAGTTTTCTACTTATTGATTTATCAATACATTTGCAGCCAAATAAACACCCGATAGCATGAAGCAAATCCCCATGGTTGACCTAGTGAGTCAATATCAGAAAATCAAACCTGAAGTAGATGCTGCAATTTTTGAGATACTGTCAAACGCCAGTTTTATAAATGGGCCTGCAGTAAAGCAATTTCAGCAAAGTCTGGAGAAGTATTTGAATATCAAGCATGTAATTCCTTGTGCCAATGGCACCGATGCCTTGCAGGTGGCAATGATGGCTTTAGACTTAAAGCCTGGTGATGAGGTGATTACAACTTCTTTCACATTTATTGCCACCGCAGAAGTGATCGCACTATTAAAACTGACTCCGGTTTTGGTCGATGTTGACAAGGATACTTTTAATATTGATCCGGATGCGATCGAAAAAGCTATTACACCTAAAACAAAAGCTATCGTTCCGGTTCATTTGTTTGGGCAATGTGCTGATATGGATGCTATTATGGAGATAGCGAAAAAGCATAATTTGTATGTGATTGAAGACAATGCACAGGCCATTGGTGCTGACCACACTTCGGCTGATGGCACGATTCGTAAAGCCGGTACAATCGGACATATTGGATGCACTTCTTTCTTTCCATCTAAAAATTTGGGATGTTACGGCGATGGAGGTGCCATTTTTACAAATGATGATGAATTGGCCAAACGCTTGCGCGTGATCGTTAACCACGGCATGGAGGTTCGCTATTATCATGATTCAGTTGGAGTTAACTCTCGGCTCGATAGCATACAGGCTGCCGTGCTCAATATTAAATTGAAACATTTGGATGAGTATGCCAAAGCACGACGCTTTGCTGCTAATTATTATAATAGGGCCTTTGAAAAATCTGATAAACTTAAAACGCCGGTAACTGCCTCTTTCACAAACCATGTGTTTCACCAGTACACCCTTGTTACGCGCAATGTGGACAGGCAGGCATTGATGGATCATCTGCAGTCAAAAGGCATTGCAAGTGCCATTTATTATCCCGTCCCATTACATCTGCAAAAAGCTTATATTGATCCCAGGTACAATCAGGGTGATTTTCCGGTGACAGAAGATCTGTCTCAATCCGTTATTTCATTACCCATACATACCGAATTTGATGAAGAAAGTTTGAAATACGTTACGGATGCAGTTTTGGAGTTTGTCGGGAAGAACTCATAGCATAGTTGAAGTATAGATTTTTAAGCGTCGGGGAGTAATTTCCGGCGTTTTTGATGTCAAAAAGTATTAAAATTTACGGTTGACCATAAAAATTAATACGAATATTTAGGGTTGACCGTAAAGTTTTGTTGCTAAGTAGTAAAAATCATTTAAATGTACCTTAGTTGAACTTATTTCTTTAGGGTGTAGCTCTTCGGCATTCTATTTTATTTCGGGTAAATAACTGGTTTTTTCCTTTACCTTTGTTTAACTAAAACCTCAGCCATGAAACTTATTGAAGTTAAAACCCGTGCCCAAGAGCGTGCTTTTCTGGATGTTGCCCGCGAGATTTACAAAACTGATCCGGTGTGGGTATGTCCGCTCGATAGTACAGTAGCAGGCGTTTTTGATCCAAAAAAGAACAATTTTTTCCGTCATGGAGAGGCGAGCCGCTGGATACTTATGGATGAGACAGGTAAACTGATTGGACGTGTGGCAGCATTTATCAATCGGAAAAAGGCATTTGGTTATGAGCAGCCCACAGGTGGCATGGGGTTTTTTGAATGTATTAACGACCAACAAGCTGCATTTCTTCTTTTTGATCAGTGCAAAGCGTGGTTAAAAGCAAGAGGGATGGAGGCTATGGATGGTCCCATTAATTTTGGTGAAAATGATAATTTCTGGGGCTTGTTGGTCGAAGGTTTTACGCATCCCAGCTTTGGAATGCCGTATAATCCTCCCTATTATGAAACGTTTTTCAGGGCATATGGATTCAATGAATATTTTGAACAGGTGACCAATCATCTGGACCTTACAAAGCAATTTCCAGAGCGATTTTGGAAAATTGCAGGATGGGTACGTAAAAAACCCGGGTTTGACTGGCGTCATTTTGAATGGAAGCAATCGGATAAGTTTATCAAGGATATAAAAGAGATTTATGATGAAGCCTGGCAGTTTCATCAAAATTTTACGCCACTCGAAATCAGCACTATAAAAGCTGAAATGGCACAAACGAAATCTTTTTTAGAGGAGAAATTTATCTGGTTTGTATATCATGAAGAGGAACCTGCAGCATTTTTGGTGATGTTTCCGGATATAAATCAATTATTGAAGCCACTGAAAGGGAAGCTTAATTTTTGGAATAAGCTCAGGTTTTTTTGGTTTACAAAAACAAAAAAAATCGACCGTGCCCGTATTACTATCATGGGTGTGAAACCAAAATTTCAGCGTTTTGGCCTGGAATCGGGGATCTTTTGGGAGATGCAACAAGTGATGGATCAGCCCAAATATCAACATTATAAGGAGATAGAATTGAGTTGGGTAGGTGATTTCAATCCGAAAATGCGAGCCATCCACGAGGCTGTTGGTGCATCATTCGGAAAGCGTCATCGGACTTTTCGTTTGTTGTTTGACCAAACTAAAAACACAGAACAACGGCATAAAGTCATCTAAAAAATGATACTATCCAAGGCCAAGAATCCAGGTGGCCAATGTAAAGTATATCAACACACCACTGATATCTGCCAGCGAAGTGATAAGGGGGGCACTGGCAGTAGCGGGGTCAAGTTTTAGTCGTGTAAAAACAAAAGGTAACAAGAGCCCGATCAGACTTCCGGTAATAACAGTAAGAATCATGGTAAGTGCAACAACCAGCATAATATCAGGAGCTCTGAAACTGGCAATCAGACTTACGCCAATAGCCATAGTAAGGCCTAAAAGCATCGAAACCAGGAACTCTTTTCCCAGTAATTTAAACCAATCAGTTATTTCAACATCGCCTACGGCTAATGAACGGATCATCAGGGTGGCAGATTGTGCGCCTGCATTTCCGCTGCTGGCAATAAGCAAGGGTAGAAAAAATAAGAGCGAAACAACAGAGGTGATGGTACTTTCGAAATGGGCAATGGCTGCTCCTGAAAAAACATTCATAAAAACCAGCACGGTCAGCCAGAAAATTCGCTTCTGATAAAGGTAACTTACCTTGGCTTTCAAAGGATTTACAATGGCATCCTGAAACGAACCAAATTTGTGAAAGTCTTCTGTAGTTTCCTCTTCCACCACATCCATCACATCATCCACAGTAACAATTCCGAGCAATAATCCTTCGGTATCAACAACCGGGAGTGCGACCCTGTCCTGATCCTGAAAGACCCTAATAGCTAGCTCCTGATCGTCAAAAGCACTCAGCGAAACAAAACGCTCGTCCATAAGCTCTCTAATTGTTTGGTCGGGCTCTGCCAGTAATATGTCCCTGATCCGAATGTCATCCACCAATTTCATCTGATTATCAACAACGTAGATGACATTTAAGGTTTCAGAGTCTTTTCCGTATTTCCTGATGTATTCCAGTGTTTGACCTACGGTATGATCGGGTTTAACCCTCACATAATGAGGGGTCATTAATCGGCCAATACTTTCTTCGGGATAGCCAAGCAATTTGATGGTTACCTTACGTTCTTCGGGACTGAGCATTTGAATCAAACGCTGGCTAACCTGCCCGGGTAGTTCTTCGAAAAAGGCAGTTCTGTCATCCGGATCAAGATCATTGAGCAGGCTTGAGAGTTTATGGGCATGATGCGCCAAACCCTCAATCATTTGCTCTTGCTTGTCGATAGTAAGATGTTGAAATGTTTCTTTGGCCTGTTCTCTTGGTAAAAGCCTGAAAAGAATTATATCATCTTCTTCATCGAGGCTTTCTATGATTTCGGAAACATCAACAGGATCCATATCAGCGATCTGCTGACGCAAGGCCTTCCATTCTTTTTTGGAAATTAATTCCTGAAATTGATCAATAATTTCAGTCATGTTTGCACTCCTTACTCTTTTGAGCCGTAAGCAGTGCGAGACCACCCCTTACAGCTTGTTTAAATTAAGTTCTTTCGGTCAGGCTGATCAGGTTCGTCTTCCATGAGTTTGTAGGATTTATATTTGTGGCAAAAGTACGCTTTTTGATTTCAAAAGTGATAGCTGAGGCAATAAAAAAAAGCCGCAGGAAGAATTTTGCGACTTTTTTTAATTAGGGTGAGTATGCTATTTAATCATTTTCAGCGGCCAAAAAGCGTTCTGCTTCCAGCGCAGCCATGCAACCGGTTCCGGCTGCTGTTACGGCCTGCCGGAAAACCTTATCCTGTACATCGCCACAGGCAAAAATACCTGGGATATTAGTTGCCGTGGAATCTGATTTCGTTTTGATATAACCCGTTTCATCCATTTCCAAAACGCCTGCAAACAAATCGCTGTTGGGTTTATGTCCGATGGCTACAAAAAATCCATCTATGTCGATGGTTTTCTCTTCGCGAGTTTTATTGTTGATTAAAACAGCACCTTTGAGTGCTTTTACAAAACCTTTTTCTTCGCCAAAGAGCTCTTTGGTGTTATGATTCCAGAGCACTTCGATATTTGGGGTGTTGAGCACGCGTTTCTGCATGGCTTTGGAAGCGCGTAATTCGTCACGGCGGACAATTAGGTAAACTTTCCGACAGAGTTTGGCCAGATACGTGGCTTCTTCGGCAGCCGTATCGCCACCGCCAACCACGGCAACGTCTTTGCCTTTGTAAAAAAATCCATCGCAGGTAGCACAGGCAGAAACACCGCCACCTTTAAACTTTTCTTCTGACTCAAGACCTAAATACTTGGCTGTGGCACCGGTTGCAATAATCAGTGTTTCCGCCAGCATTTCTTTCCCATCTTCATCCTTAACTTTGAAAGGTCGGGAAGTGGTATCTACTTCCGATATCATTCCCCAACGTGTTTCAGTGCCGAATCGTTCGGCCTGAGCTTTGAGATCTTCCATCATTTCAGGGCCTGTAATTCCTTGTGGATATCCGGGGAAATTTTCTACCTCGGTTGTAGTAGTTAACTGTCCGCCGGGCTGAGTACCCAGATACATAACAGGTTTAAGATCAGCGCGTGCAGCATAAATAGCGGCGGTATATCCGGCCGGGCCTGAGCCAATTATCAGACATTCAATTTTTTCCGGTGTATTGCTCATTTATCTTCAATTTTATGAATTTGGTTTGAGAGTGCTAAAATAATGCCATTTGTTGAAATAATGTTCAGAATTGCTAATTTGCCTGACAAGATGACTTCTTGCCGGGTGATATTTAAGCGATTTACCGGAAGCTGATTTTTTGTCAGCCTGTCTGGCAGTATTTTTTGTTTGCGCAAGTGTTGAGATTGTATTAATTTTGCCTCGCGTTTTCGCAATCGGGGCGTGGTGCAGTTGGCTAGCATTCTTGCATGGGGTGCAAGCGGTCGCCCGTTCGAGTCGGGCCGCTCCGACA